>Ga0098048_1000236_pt1 | contig 28178 bp, 41 predicted proteins | sample 13_taG_FD_75052 | JGI IMG/M metagenome (GOLD analysis project Ga0098048, IMG submission 75052) | Marine viral communities from the Subarctic Pacific Ocean - 13_ETSP_OMZ_AT15268 metaG | ecosystem: Environmental > Aquatic > Marine > Oceanic | place: Pacific Ocean | collected 2015-01-16 | reverse complement strand
TGCAGTACTAAGTGGTGGTCCGTTGCGTAGTAATAATCAAAAGTATTTAGATAGAGCTTTAAAAATGGAAGCGGAAGGCAAACTTACAATCCTAAAAGACTTACAAAAGAATGATTACTATAACATAGTAAATGATTCTAAAGTAATGTTTAATTGTGCATTGCAAGACTGGGTATCTAATACAGTCAGTGAAGCAGATGCATTAGGTTGTAATGTAGTTTATCCTGCATATAGAAGTTTTCCAGAAACGTTTGCAAATGATCATACTAGACTTTATATGCCTTGGAGCAAGGAAGATGCAGTAAGTAAAATCCTAGCAGGTATAGAAGCACCAAGTCCTAACATGGGCAAAATTAGTGATCATACAGACGGTACAATTGATCGAATGATTGATATAATGGAAGGCAATTATAAACATAATACTTGGTTACGAAATGGTAACAGATATCGTGATCATGTAGCAAAGGAAAAATATTAATGAGAATATTAGTAACAGGAGCAAGTGGTTATATTGGATCTCAAACTTGTAAAACATTAAGTCAACAAGGGCATTATGTTATTGGAGTAGACAGAAACGTAATTAAACACAAATACACAAAAGAATCGCATGTAGGAAACTATAGTGATTTTGAATGCCAACGTTTACTAATAGACATTGATTGTGTAGTTCATATTGGAGCAACAAGTTTAGTAGGACCTAGTGTTTTAGACCCTAGCAAATATTATAACAATAATGTTGCAAGTACACTTGAATTACTAGATGCTTGTAAGAATCAAAATATTAAACGTTTTGTGTTTGCAAGTAGTGCGGCAACATATGGTGAGCCTAAGGAAGATGTTTGCACCGAACTTGGTGGACATGAACCTGTTAATCCATACGGTTGGAGTAAACGTATGACTGAAGTTATGTTAAAAGATTATGCGACAGCATATGGAATTAACAGTGTTAGTTTGCGTTTCTTTAATGTTGCTGGTGCAGACTTAGATGGCGAGTTTGGACAAGAAAAAGCGGCAACACATATTATTGCTAAACTTATGGAAATGACTATGGACGGCAAAGACTTTACACTAAATGGAGATAGTTTTAATACACCAGATGGAACTTGTGTTAGAGATTATGTACATGTAGATGATGTAGCACGTGGTATAGCTATGGCAGTAGACTTTACTGAATTTAAAAATAATGCCTATGTATTTAATTTAGGTAACGGTGAAGGATATAGTAATATGGATATTGTAAAAGCAGTTGAAGAACATACACCATTAAAGCCAAATATTAAAATAGGACCAGCACGTGCAGGTGATCCTGCAAAGCTAGTAGCAAACAGTGAACTAGCAAACACACAATTAAAGTGGCAACCTAAGTATGGGCTTGACACTATAGTTAAGACAGCATATAATTATTATTTAAAAACTAACAAGACGACATCCTCGTCGTAAACTCGGAGAAAAAAAATGAGTAAGAGTAAACAAATTAAGGCCCGTTTGCAGGATGCAAACATTCGTCATTGGGCAGGCGATAACATTTCAGAAGTATTACAAAACGGTGATAAAGAAGCACTGATAGAAGAAGCAACAGTAGCATTTGAAGGTGTACTAGATGCACTATTAATTGATAGAGAAAACGATCCAAACAGTATGGGAACTGGTAAACGTCTTGCAAAGATGTATATCAATGAACTAATGGCAGGACGTTACGATCCTATACCATCCGCAACTGCATTTCCTAATGACAGTGCATCAAGATATGAAGGTATGTTAGTAGTACGAAGTGAACTCACAAGTATGTGTTCACATCATCATCAGATTGTTAAAGGAGTTGCATATATTGGTATTATTGCAAGTGATAAACTAATCGGGTTGAGTAAGTATACACGTATTGCACAATGGTGTGCAAGTAGAGGTACACTACAAGAAGAACTTGCAAACGATATTGTACGTGAAATTCAAAAAGCAACAGGTGCAGAACACCTAGGTGTTTATGTTCAAGCAACACATGGTTGTGTTGAAAACAGAGGTGTTAAAGCACACAGTAGTCTTACACAAACAACTGTACTTAAAGGTGCGTTTAAAGATGACGCAGGTACTAAAAAAGAGTTTATGGATAACATTAAACTTCAGCAATCATATGCGAGTGGGAAATAGAATGGTTAATAAAGTACATTATACATGGAAAGACATTGAGCATATGCTTAATACAATTAACAATCTTATGTTCGCAGATAATTGGCGACCAGACTACATTGTTGGCTTAACACGTGGTGGATTAGTTCCAGCCGTTATGATGTCTAATATGACTGGCATTATGATGCATGCATTGGATGTAAGATTCAGAGATACTGATTCAAATTATAGTGGACCAGAATCAAATACATGGATGGCAGAAGATGCATTACAACAAGGTAAAAAAATTCTAATTATTGATGATATTAATGATAGTGGTAAGACATTAAGTTGGATTAGAGATGACTGGCAAGCAAGCATGGGAGGTTCATCATATGATGCTAGTGCTTGGGGCGATACGGTGCGTACTGCATGTTTAATTGATAATGGAGCAAGTGGCTTTGATGGAATGGATTATACTCCATTGGAAATTAATAAAATGGAAAATGATGTATGGGTTGTGTTTCCTTGGGAAGGTGAGAGAGATTATGGCAAACTCTGATTCTACAGATGATGAAACTATAACTATAACTGGTGCTTTAGACTATACATCAGATTATACATATAATACTTCATATTCACCGTCAACAATTACAATATCTGATCCTCTCTTTGATGTAGAAACCACTATTGGTGGAATGACTGCTACAGAAATCACTGGTACAATAAAAAAACAACGCATGGAAATAGAAGCTCTTACTGATATATTAAATGAAATAGTTGATACTGGTGAATTTAACATTAAAATGAATTTAAAAGAAAGAGTACTTCAAAAAGAATTTCTTGATAAATTAGCAGGTGATAATAATGAAGACATTTAAAATTGAAATGTATGGGTACGGTGGAGAGATGGTTCTTGGTACTATCACTAAAGAAGCATACGAACATTGGGCAAATAGAGATGAAGATGACGAAGGAAGACATCATCATTTATTCTGGGATCCATACGAAGAACAAGATGGTAACGATGTTACAGACGATGAAGATCCACGTTGGTTAGGTAATTGGCATGAGATTGATGACATTACACATACACATGGTGCATTTTATGATCGTTGTACAGTTGAAGTAATTAACGAAGATGATGAAACAATATGGCAAACTGAAGAACCTGATATAGAATCTACTACAATTGAAGATCCAGATGATCAACCAGCAGGCTATTATTTTAAGGGTTGGAGCTCTGAAAAGGGACATTTCTTCAGTGCAGAGTTTGATGCAGAGGATTTTGACCCTAAAAAACTGAAATTTTATGCTACAAATGTGGATTGTGATGTGGTAATTGATAGTGTAGAATATGACGGAAATACACTAGATAATGACGGTGGAGACACAGTTGGCAAGTCTTTAGGCCAAGAATTCTACGAAAATCTATAAAAAACCAAGACATTTCGGTTGACAAATCATAGTATTCTTGTTATTATATACAAGTAAGTTAAATTAATAACCAAGTCAGGAGACTATTATGAAGAAACTATTAGCCACAATTGTTATATCTTTGTGTATAACAACCAGTGCATATGCTGGTAACTTTAAAAGTTACTATGATTATGCTTCTGGACTAAACAGTGGATTGCAAATCAGCTTTTCTACGTCAATGATTAGTAATTATGAACGTAGTAATAAGATGTACAAAAACTTGATTGACAAGTATGATCATCTTTTTTCAAAGTACAGTTGGTTTCAAAATATGAAAGACAGATACGCATTTCAAGTATCTGAAATCAGCAAATACAAATCATTAATTAATGTTAAAGAACAACAGGTTGTTCTTGTTGACACCACTTATAAAGTCACTACAGGTGTGATTGTAAGGCGTGGTGAAACAACAGTAGTAAGTGAATCAACAAACATAGTTTCAGAAACTGTAGGTAATACTGTAAAAGAATATGCAGTTGTTACTAAAGTTTATAATACTCCTGTTAGAAAAGACTATTGGGAAAATACTAATACTATCACTCATTATAGTGATGGTACTAAAGGTACTTCTAATAGTAATAAAATTCTAAAGACTGAGAATGAAGTTGAAACTGAATCAAAAGTCGAACGAGAACTTATTAGAGAATATGCATTAGTAATTCCTGAAGAAGATACTGGCAATGACAATAATGCACCAATTGAAATTCTCACAGAAGAACAGTATCTAGCAAGAGCTGATGTAACATTGTATGATACACAGACTTATAAAGATGCAGTTTGGAATATGAATAGTAGAATTAATGAATGGTATACTACAGAAATCCTATCTAAGAATTATGGTAATCACTTAGAAGAAATTGGTGCTCCAGCCGCATGGGCAAGAGGGTACACAGGTAAAGGCAGTACTATTGCTATACTTGATACTGGTATTGATATGGACCATTCAGAATTTGAAGGTAAAATTAAAGGTGCAGAATGTTTTACAGGACTTTGTAAAAACGGGCACGAAACAATAGCAGATGAAAATAGACTATCACATGGAACACACGTTGCAAGTATTGCGGCAGGTAACTTAGATGGTGTAGGTACAACAGGTGTTGCACCAGATGCAGACTTGCTTATTGCTAAGACAGCATGGAACTTTGGATCATTTGATTTTAGTGTTGCAGATGAGGCTATTGCTTGGGCAGTTAATAACGGTGCAGATGTTATTAATATTAGTGCCAACTATAATTTTGATACAACTTATAAAAATAGTCTAGTAGAAATAGAACCTGGACTTTATAAGTCAACTGACACTAGAGGTAGAAACGGTATTACATATGACAAGTATGGATATGCGGCACTTATGGATAGTGATGTTTACTATAAAGACATGGTTGAATCAATGAAAGGTCATGAGGCTGTACTAGTATTGGCCGCAGGTAATCAATGGAGTGACGTTGCAGGTCAACCATCATTTATTGCATTAGACGATGAAGTTGGTGATAGAGTTCTTATTGTAGGTAGTTGGGATACAAGGTCTCAAGATATCTATAGAGGTTCTAACAAAGCAGGAACTATTTGTTACGAAGTAAAGGCTGACGGAACATGTGCAAGCGATAAAAGAATTAGCAATAGTTTTATTATGGCGCCGGGTAGATATGTAGCAGGTGCAAATAAAGACGGTGAGTACGTAACTAATAGTGGTACTTCACAAGCGGCTCCTATGGTATCTGGTGCAGTTGCAATTGTACACCAAATGTGGCCACACATGACAGGTGCTAACCTAACTAAGTTGTTGTTAAACACAGCCAACAAAGATATTAAAAACTATGATGAAAATATACATGGTCAAGGTTTGTTAGACTTAGATGCGGCAACACTTCCACAAGGTGCAATTGGTCTTCCTACTACAGGTAGAGCAGATGGTAATACTGTAAATATTGAAAGTAGTGGTACTATTGCAATGTCAGGTAATGCTACAATTTCAGCACTAAGTGAAGTAATGGTAGTAGACGAATATGATAGAGACTTTTACTTTGATGCTAATGGTATGGTACAAGTTAATGACACAAGAACTACTAGTGCTACAACATCAGCATTGTATGGATTTACTCCAGATTACTATATTGGTTACAATGGTGGTAGTATTATACCTATGTCAGACAGTGGTACACATATTGCACTAAATGATCAAAACAATAACATAAGTATTGTGCAACAGTACGAAGGCTTCTCATTAGGTATTGTTAACGAGAAAGGTAGTTTCTTAGGTAACGTTGCAGATAGTGAACTTATGAAAGTTAACGGAGCAGAAACTGCATACTTAGGTTACAGTTTTGATAACGGTAATTTGTTTGGTAGTGCAACAGTTGGAGCAACTAGACTAGATGTAGATAGTAGCTCTATGCTTAAGAGTGCAGACATTATGATGTCTAATAGTGCTACATTAGGTATTAAACAAACTGTAGACAGTTCTACATTTGGATTTGTAGCAAGTGTACCAGTTAGTATTACAAGTGGTAAAGCACATTTTGATGTACCATCAAGTGTAAGTAGTGATGGAACTATTAACAACTCACAGATGAGTAGTTCAATGGAAGCAGATAAAAGAGAAGTAGACTTTGGGATGTTTTATAGTTTTAATCCATCAAAGACTACATCATTTACTGCTAACTTAGAACTTAGAACTAACTATGCAGGTACAAGTGATGATACAATTGGTGCAGGCATTTCATATAAGGTAATGTTTTAATATGGCAGGAACATATAAAAGAGGTCGGCTAGAAGTAATAGCCGGCCCAATGTTTGCAGGTAAGAGTAGCGAGCTTCTAAAGAGGCTCCTATTCATTGAGCATGGAGGGTATAAAGTTTTAGTACTTAAACCAGTTATTGATGATAGGTATGATAGTAATTTTATTGTAACACACAATCAATTAAAACATCCATGTGTAGCAGTAATTGACTTAGAATTAGTAAAAGATAATTATACAATTAAACCCTATAACTTTCATTCAGTTTTTATTGATGAGGTGCAGTTTTTTGATAACAAAGAAACAATGTGGTTTGTTGAAGAAGGATTACGTGAAGGAGTAAACTTTGTCGTAGCAGGACTTGATCAAGATAGTAGAGGTGTACCATTTGAAACTACATCACGTATGCTTTCACTAGCAGATGAAGTAAATAAAATTAAAGCATTCTGTACAATATGTGGAATGGATGCAGGTAAAACACAAAGACTAAAAGCAACACGACACTCAGATAGAGTAAAGGTTGGTGGATCAGAATCATACGAACCACGTTGCCATGAACATTGGGAGCCAAAGTAATGACTAAAAGAATTTTAATGTGTGACCCACCAAGCGGTTGGAAGTATGGATTTCCACGTGCAGTACCAGAAGAAGGAACTATACATTATGGTGGAATGGATTATGGAGTTCGAAAAGAATTTGATATACTAGAATGGATATTCTCACATGGTTATCCTAAAAGTATTTACGAAGAATGTGGTGGACAATTTTATTGTAAATATTGGACAGTAGAAGCTTGCGAAGAAGATTGTGCAGAACAAGAAGGTAAAATGATCTATTCTGGATCATTGTTCAACAACAAAGGAGAGTAACATGAAAGTTTATGTTGGACCTTATCCGACTCATTCCAAATGGCATGATGTAATTGGATACTACCCCGAACAAAAAGTATCAGTAAAAATTGATAAGTGGGATACATGGAATATGGATACAACACTTGCATACATAATTTTACCTATGCTAAAACAACTAAAAGAAACAAGTCATACCTATCCTAGTGACTTGTCAGAAGAGCAATGGCAGAGTATTTTAGATGAAATGATATTTGCATTTAAATCTAAAACATACGATTGGGAAGATGAATTTACATCAGGAAACTTTGATGTAGAATACGAGGAGATTCCTGGCACTGACAACATGCGAATGGAGTATGGACCAAATCATACTTTTAAAATTGATAAAGATGGCATGAAAAAAGTTCAACAACGTATTACGTTAGGCTTTGAGTTATTTGGAAAATATTACGAAAATTTATGGGATTAAAAAAATGAAATATAAACAAACAGGTACTAATAGTTGGACAATTGAAGTACAGGAAAACGGCAAAACAAAAGAGCTGTTTATTGAGTTTCCAAAAGATGCACTTGATCAAGTAGGTTGGGATGAGGGTGATACTCTTATTTGGGAAGAATTAGATCACGGTGCATGGAGTATTAGAAAGAAAGAAGAAGATGACGGAGAAGGAACCTGAACGTTATTATGATTGGATGTTATGGAAACTAAGACAAGTAGAGCAAGTGGAAAGTAAAAAACTATTTTTAGTTTGGCATGATACTGGCTGGCCTGGTTCTTGGTTGCTTTGGTTTATTAACCAGCATAATAACTTTCCAAAGTTTAATGGCAAGTATTTGTATAAACCTATTAAACCTGGTATAGGAGAATCGTTAAAGTATGAATTTGATGAACCGTTACATTGGTTGTGCCAGGGTATTAGTTTTGATACAAAAGAATCATTTGAAAATCATTTGCTAAATGTTGTAAGTAAACAATTAAACATTGCATTAGATTCGTATAATAAAATAGCATTAAAACTTAAAGCTAGACATCATCCAGCCAATGCTTATCATTATGAGCAAGCTGATGTAGTAAACAAAAATGTTGATGTGTACAAAAATATTATGATGGTAAGTGGAGAGTATGAACAACTTATTTCAAAACGTTTAGGAGACCTTACACTAGACGAAGAAGAAGATGTAAGAAATATCAAGATACATAAAGACTATGTAGCAAAAAAAGATAATGATAATAACAATATATATTTTCCATATCTTAGTAATATAGCACCTAATTATGTTGTTGATATAGGAAAATTATTAAACGGAGATAGAACAGAGTATATGTTATTGTGCAATGCAATTGAAGAACCTATGTTAGATAATTGGAAAGAATTGCTAGAAGTTAGTCACAAAACGTTTGCTAAATATATGCATGCTACCAACTAACTCTCTAGAAATTGAACTTACTACTAAGTGTACGTTGGGTTGCCCAGCATGTCCACGTAACAATCCATATGATAAACGTAAGCTATGGGATGTAGGACACATTGACACTGATCTTGTTTTAAGATTAGCAAATGAAGTAGAACAAGATAATACTAGAGTACTGTTTGTAGGTTGTTATGGAGATCCAATATATCATCCAGACTTTATAAACATTATGAAAGTATATGCAGAAAAGAAAATAAGTGTATTAGTGCATACTAATGCGTCATTTAAAACTGAGAAATGGTGGAAAGAACTTGTTTGGACAATACCCTGGAATAATAAAATTGAATTTGAGTTTAGTGTAGATGGCTTAGAAGATACTAATCACTTATATAGAATAAATTCAAAGTGGAAAAGTATCCAAACAGGAATGCAGGAACTTTCTAAATATATTAAACAACAAAATGATTCTGCTAAAATACCACAAGTAAGTTGGAAGTATCTTGTATTTCCATACAACGAACACCAAGTTAATGAAGCACAAGAGTTATGTAACAATTATGGTTTTAAGTTTTATGCGGCTAAAAGTGAAAGAACAATACAAAGTTATAGAGTAGAAAATAATTACATATATGATTGGAAAGGTAAAGGAGATTTATCATGGAAAATAAAAGAGAACTAAGACCGAGATGTACATTGTACAAAAATCCTATGTTCTTATCCGCTGATAAAAAACTAAAACCTTGTTGCTTTCTAAATCCACATGCTGAATGGAAAATATTTAAAGAGTGGGGAGAAGAAAGAGGACTTGACATTTCAGAAGATTTAGATATAATAAAATACAGTAGAAAAGAAATATTTGAAAGTGCAACCTGGAAAGGGTTACTAGAAAGTTTTAAGACAGATGACGCTCCATATACATGTTATAAAGAATGTGGACATGACTCATATACAAGCGACACAATGACTGCAAAACATTCAAAATACAAACAAACTAATAATAAGGAATAAAATATGATAAATGCAATTGTCGTGCTTGCCGACTCAAAACAAGCAAAAAAACTAGGTGCACCAATTAAACGTGCATCAATAGATTTAGAAAAAAGTGTAGACTTAGCATTCGCACTTGCTGAATACGATTATATTACAGTAATCAAAAGCAAGCCAAAGACCGCACAAGAAGCTCGTGAACTAGGTGGTAAAATGTTTAACAAATATAAAAAAATTGCCGCTACATTAGAACTTGATGAAGCATTAGGATTCATTAACGATATGCTTGAAGGCGTTGACCTTGCAAGATATACATTTAACAAATATAAAACAGAAATAAAAGATATTAAGTTACAATCTATAATTTCTAATGGTAAAAGTATTAATGAAGTTACACAAAGTATTTCTAGCAGTATTAACTTTGCACGTGATTTAGTTTCAGAACCAGGAAATGTTTTGTATCCACAAACATATGCGGCACGTATCCAACGTACATTATCGCCACTTGGTATAACAGTAAAACTTTACCATCAATCTCAATTAGAAGAAATGGGACTCAACCTATTATTAAGTGTAGGACAAGGCAGTGAAAAAGATAGTTATGTCGTTGTAATGGAACACCTTAATGGTAAAGACAACGAGCAACCAATTGCATTAGTAGGCAAAGGTGTTACGTTTGATACAGGTGGCATTAGTTTAAAACCTGGACGTAATATGGGTGATATGAAATATGATATGGGCGGTAGTGCCGCAGTCGTAGGTGCAATGCATGCAATTGGATTACAAAAAGTTAAACGTAATGTAATAGGTATTGTAGGCTTAGTAGAGAACATGCCCGATGGTAAAGCAATTAAACCAGGAGATGTTGTAACATCACTAAGTGGACAAACAGTAGAGAATTTAAATACAGATGCAGAAGGACGTTTAGTATTAGCAGACATTCTTACATATGTACAACGTCAATACAATCCATACGTTGTTATTGACTTAGCAACATTAACAGGTGCTATTGTAGCGGCATTAGGTCATGAGATGGCAGGAATGTTTACTAACTCAAGTGATTTAGAATTTGCAATTGAAGATGCAGGTAAATTAGCTGGCGAAGGATTCTATCGTATGCCAATGGGATCTAACTATGCAAAAATGATTAAGTCTCCTATAGCAGATATGCAAAACATTGGAGGACCATACGCAGGTTCAACAACAGCCGCAGAGTTTTTATACAAGTTTGTGGACAATAAAACTGCATGGGCTCATTTAGATATAGCAGGTATGGCATGGGAAGAAAAAGGTAAACCAGTTACTCCTAAAGGTGCCGCAGGTTTTGGTGTACGAACATTGTTTAATTTTGTTAACACTGCACCAAACAAACAATCGCTTGATATTGATAAGGACATGGATTACTAATGGCAAGTACAATAGCAGTATTTGGTTGTGGGTTCGTTGGTGGAACTGTAGCCAATTACTTAGAAAAAACAAATAAAAAAGTTATAAGAGTTGATCCAAAATTATATCCGGAACAGGATCCATTAGAAGCAATACTAGAAGCTGACGGAGTTGTTATTGCAGTACCCACACCAAGTAATGAAGATGGATCGTGTGATGATAGTATGATTAAATCTGTATTAGCAATGTGTGATTACAGAACTAGAATACTACTTAAAAGTACAGTTACACCAGATCTAATACAAAACTATGATGTAAATGTAGTATATAATCCAGAGTTTCTAAGAGAAGCACATGCTAAACAGGACTTTGAAAATCAACATACATTTATACTAGGACATCATGATCATAATAAAGTAGAAGCAGAATGGTGGAATAATGTATTTGGTTTAAATTGTGAGGTTGTCTATACTAATAGACGTACGGCTAGTATGATTAAATATGTGCATAATAGCTGGTTAGCTACAAAAGTTGCATGGTTTCATGAACTATATAGCGAATTACCACCACAAATAGACTATGATACTATTACTAGTACCTTAGGCAAGTTTCCTACAGTAGGATCGACACATATGCAAGTGCCAAACGGAGAAGGCGGCCTAGGATATAGTGGTGCTTGTTTTCCTAAAGATGTAAAAGCCTTGACAAATGTGCTAAATCATAGTATACTTAATAAAGTTAAAGATACAAATAATAAACTAAACTCTAACAAAGGAGAAATGTAATGAAGATCAAAGAAATATTAGCAGTAGCAGTAGTAAGTTTGGCTTTTTTAATTATCACAGGTGCCGCTAAAGCAGGCGAATACCAAGATAAGCAAAAAGTAACTAGTTATGTTACTCATTATTACAAAACTGTTGAGGTGCAAAATAGGCAGTCTAACAGAGTATGTAAAGACGTTGATGTTCCGATTTACGGTAATAGTAATCAAGGTTTATCAGGAGAGCAAGTTATAGGTGCTATCATTGGTGGAGTAATTGGTTCTAAAATTGGTAAGGGTGATGGGAATAAAATTGCAACAGGTGTTGGTGCAGTTATTGGTTCTCAAGTAGGTAAAAATAATACACAACAAAATATTGTTGGATATAAAAGAACAAGAGTATGTGAAGATAATCCTACATACACAACAGAATATAAGAAAGTATACAGTCATAGTATTATTAGGTTTACTGATAAAGAAAATAGAGTATACGACATTCAATTTGTAAAGCACCAGTAGGAGACTAAATTGCAAAAGCTAAGATATAGTGAAGCTTTCTATTCTGTGCAAGGAGAAGGTAAATTTGTAGGAGTGCCTAGTGTATTCCTACGTACTTTCGGTTGTAACTTTCGTTGCATGAACTTTGGCACAGATGAGAAAAAAGATCGTTGGGAACAACACAAAGAAGGCAATAGGTACAACGCAGAAGTAAAAGATTTACTTGACAAAGGTGTACATAAACAAACAATTGAATTTGAAGAACTACCTATTGTTCATACAGGCTGTGACACTTATGCAAGTATCTATCCTGAGTTTAAACACTTTAACAAACAAGCTACAGTTGACGAAGTGGTAGAACATCTCCTAAGTCTTACTCCTAATGGTAAATGGGTACAAGATAATGGACAAGACGTACATCTTATACTAACAGGTGGAGAGCCGTTATTGGCGTGGCAAAAGCTCTACATCGAATTATTTGAACATCCACGTATGCAGGATTTAAAAAATGTTACATTTGAAACAAATACTACACAACATCTACACGACGACTTCTACAACTATCTCAACGATCAAGACAGAATCCAAGTTACTTGGTCTTGTTCCCCAAAACTTAGTGTTAGCGGAGAACCTTGGGAAACTGCTATACTGCCTGATGTGGCTCATGAATATAGCCTTGTTTGTGATAGTGACATGTATCTCAAGTTTGTTGTCGCTAGTCAAGATGATTTTGATGAAGTCGAAAGAGCTGTTAAGGCTTACAGAAGTGCCGGGGTGGAATGTCCGGTATATCTTATGCCGTTGGGTGGACGCAGTGAAGAATATTCCCTTAACGTTAAAGACGTGGCGGAAGCATGTATGGCAAAAGGATGGAGATTCACACCAAGACTCCACATTAGTTTATTCGGAAATGCCTGGGGCACATAATTCATCAGGAGAAGATATGCTACTTGATCTGAAAGACAAATATAAACAACAAAATAAAAAGTACAAAGTCTTAGATGAAGACAAAATTAGAAGAGCAGGATGGTAAAATATGCAAGATCCAAAAATTAAAAAACTAGTAACTACATTTGAATCTGATTTAATGAAACTTAATAAGTCATGGAATTCTTTACAAACACATGGTGTGTATGTTCGTATGGAAATAAAAGGTAACCATACATACAATGATCCAAAATGGCTTGAAGCAAATCAAATCACACAAGAAGTAAGTTACAAAAAAAGTATAACAACAAAAAAATGAAAATTAGCAAGTGGTCAGATGATTTAAACTTATTAGAAGGTACAGATAGACTTCAGTATCTGGTTGACTTAGCTAAAAACTCAACAACACTTCCTAAAGAACTACGTACTGATGATAGACTTGTAGGCGGGTGTATGTCAAAAATATGGGTAGATGTTGGAGTTAAAAATGATTTAGTACAAGTGTACTACGACAGTGATGCAATGATTACAAAAGGAATTACAAGTATTGTATGTGATTGTTTCTCTGATATACCGGTAAGTGATGCAAAAAAGATAAAACAACAAGACTTTGAGGGCTTAGGTATACAACAATTGTTAACACCTCAAAGACGTAATGGCTTAGGAAGCCTAATAGAAACTATTATGAATAAGGTAGATAGAATATGAAGCAAGGTAATTATATTTTTACAAGCGAAAGTGTAAGTAAAGGACACCCCGATAAGGTTGCAGATCAAATTAGTGATGCACTAGTTGATGCAGGACTTAAGAATGGTGATGAGACTACTCGTGTAGCAGTAGAGACACTTGTAACCACTAACCATGTTACGGTAGCGGGTGAAGTAAAAAACTTTAACGTAAGCAAGGACGAAGTAAAACAAATTGTTCGTGACAAAGTTAAAGAGATTGGATATGAACAAGATGGATTCCATTGGGATAAGTTAAACATCTATAATGAGATTCATTCCCAATCAGGTGATATTGGATTAGGAACAGATGACTTTGGAGCAGGCGATCAAGGCATTATGTTTGGGTATGCATGTGATGACAATGATGCAATGCTACCAGCACCAATTTATTACTCACATGAAATTTTAAAAGGTTTAGATAAAATGAGGGAAGAAGGATACGAATTCCTACTACCAGATGCTAAATCACAAGTAAGTGTTCAATACGATGGCGGCAAAGTAAAACGTATTGATCAAGTTGTAATCTCACATCAGCATAAACAAGGTTTTGTGCATAGTGTTGTTGCACCTGCAAGAGATGCCGCTAGAGAAGTATTAGGAGATTTAATAGATGATAAAACTGTATGGCATATCAATCCTACTGGTAATTTTGTTATTGGTGGGCCTGACGGTGACACAGGACTCACTGGACGCAAAATTATCGTGGATACCTATGGGGGTTTTGCTCCTCACGGTGGTGGTGCTTTTAGTGGAAAAGATCCTACCAAAGTAGATAGAAGTGCCGCTTATATGGCACGTTGGTTAGCAAAGAATGTTGTAGCAGATAACATGGCTGATTGGTGTAGTATCCAATTAAGTTATGCTATTGGTGTAAAAGAACCTACTAGCATTTATGTAGACTCAAATGGGCATAACAGAAGTATTCATAAGTTTATTAAAGAAAACATTGATCTAACACCAAAAGCGATCATTGACAGATTTGACTTATTCAAGTATACTAACTATAGTGAAAATTGTATTTACGGACATTTTGGCGACAAAGATGTTCCGTGGGAACAGATTGGATGGAAATAGGAGAAAAATATGATGGGATGGTGGAACAAACTTGTACGTGATAAAAAACCTAAAGAAGAACTTAGTGATAAAGACAAAGCTACTGCTAAAGGTGAACCATACGTAAAAGTAATGGATGTAAAGTTTGACGATAAGAATCCAGGTGATGGATACTTTGAGTTAGAATGGAATCAATTATTCGTTAAGAAATTACTCGATGCCGGTTATACTGGTGCAGATGAAAACGAGATAGTTGATGCATGGTTTACAGGGCTCTGCAGAACAATATCAGAAGAACAGTAGTTGACATTCCATTCGTGGTGTGTTACAATATAAACTTAATAATTACAGGATCTTTATGATGAGTTATATACTAGTTGACGCGGCTAACATGTTCTTCCGTGCAAGACATGTAGTACAAAAAAACGCAGACATGAACACAAAGATTGGTATGGCATATCATATCATGTTTAATAGTATTAATAAAGTATGGCGTGAGCAAAATGGAACACACGTTGTACTATGTTTAGAAGGCCGTAGTTGGCGTAAAGATGCATATGAACCTTATAAACGTAATCGTTCTGCCGCACGTGAAGCTCTTACAGATAAAGAGCAACAAGAAGATCAAGCATTTTGGGATGCATTTGATGAGCTACAACAATTCTTTATTAATAAAACAAATGTAACTGTATTACAACATGGTGAATGTGAAGCAGATGACTTCATTGCACGTTGGATACAAAATCATCCTAACGACAAACATTGTATTGTAAGTAGTGATAGTGATTTTTATCAATTACTTTCATCTAATGTTAATCAATATAATGGTATTACAGGACAACTTATTACAACAGAAGGTATATTTAACGACCGTGGTAAGCCTGTTATAGACAAGAAAACTAAAGAGCCTAAAGTAATTGGTGATCCACAGTGGTTGTTGTTTGAGAAATGTATACGAGGTGACACTAGTGATAATGTGTTTAGTGCATGCCCAGGTGCTCGTAAGAAAGGCACTAAGAACAAAGTAGGTATGCTTGAAGCATTTGCTGACAAGGATACTAAAGGGTACAATTGGAATAACTTTATGCTACAACGTTGGGTAGATCATAACAATGAAGAACATCGTGTATTAGAAGATTACGAACGTAATAAACATATTATTGATCTTACTATGCAACCTGATCATATTAAAGCAAAACTAGATGAGGCTATTGTACAACAAGTACAAAAAGAACAAAAGTCACAAGTAGGTATTCATTTTATGAAGTTTTGTGGCAAGTGGGATATGCAAAAGATAGTAGACAAAGCACAAGATCATTCTACTTATCTTAATAGGAGTTATTCTAATGCCAATGCCTAGGGCTTATATATTTGATGTTGATGGGACATTAACTGTAAGCAGACAAAAAATTGATCCAGATTTTGAAATGTTTTTTCTTGACTTTATTGAAAAAAATCCATGTTATATTGTAACAGGAAGTGACTATGAAAAAACACTAGAACAATTAGATTACCTTATATGCCATGGAGTAAAACGTTGCTACAATTGTAGTGGAAATAGTCAATGGCACCAAGGTGCTAACGTACACAACAATGAGTGGAAGTTAGATGAAAAACCTTGGAAGTATTTAGAATCAAAACTTATACATAGTCATTTTGAACCTAAGACAGGTTGGCATTTTGATGAGAGGCCAGGACTATTAAACTTTAGTATACTAGGTAGAAATGCAAAACCTCACCAAAGAGCTATGTATGAAGAATTTGATACAAAAAATAAAGAACGTGAATATATAGCATCTGAGTTTAATTTTCATTTTCAAAAAGATTATGGAATAGTTGCACAAGTTGCAGGTGCAACAGGTTTAGATATCATGCCAGTTGGAAAAGATAAAAGGCAAATTTTAAAAGATTTTGACGATATGCATGTTACCTTTTTTGGTGATATGATGCAACCGGGTGGTAATGATGCACCGCTTGCAAACGCAATTAAAAATAGAAATAATTCACAAGATAAAGTTATTCAAGTAACTGATTGGCAACATACATACAAAGAACTAAAGGAGATAGTTAATGCTAGTAGAGCGTGAAGAATTAGAACGTAAGCTAAAGACACAAATTATGGAAGTCACATTTAATAAAATTAATGGCGACAAACGAGTAATGACTTGTACTCTTAGTAAAGATGTTTTACCACCAGCAACTAAAAAAGATCCTATGACACAAGAAAAGGTTCGCAAGATCAACGAAGAAGTTATGAGTGTTTGGGATATAAATGCTAACGGTTTTAGAAGTTTTAGAATGGAAAATATTACTGAGGTAAAACGTATAGGAAGTGCATGTTGGTGTGGGCAAAGTAAAAATTTGCCACGTTGCGATAACACTCATAAATCTCTATGACATTAAAGATCAAAGAAATAATCAAAGATAAGTTTTGGATAGTAGAAGGCCAATATGGTAAAGCCGGAACTCTACGTAAAGTAGAAGAAGGATACGAGTTCTTTGATCAAGACAATAATAAAAAAGAGCTATTAGATAGCCTTACAAGCTTCAAACAAGCTAATACAACAACGATTACTGGTTCTATGCAAGTTTATAAGGGATTGCCTACAAACACCGTAGAATTATACCCTGTAGAGCATGAAACTATGCCGTTGTTTAAAAAAACAATAAATGGTAAGGTTATTTTTGTAGCAGGTTATTATATTTTAAAATATGAAGGTATGGGTTGGCAACATGCTTTCTGTCCTAAACTTGAAACAGTTGAAAAATATGAAACAAGAGGGCCATATTACACAGAGTGGGATATGAATTTAAATCTAAAGAAGGCAAGAAAAGAATGAAATTAATACATTACATTATAATTATTGCATTAAGTCTTGTGTGGGTAGCATATGCTAAAGCACAAACAATTAATCCTAATAGTATGTTAGGTACAGAAAATTACGAACAACAAATGCCAGCACCAGATCTTGAAGAACAACCAAATGTAGATCCTACTAACCCACCTCAAGAATGGATGGTACTATCTAGAGGACTTTCTTGTAATTCAATTGGAGTGGTTAGAGGAATACTTGCAATGCGTGGACAAACAATATGGGCCGCAGGTTCAAATTTAATGAATGAACGTGATCCATTTAATGCTATAGTTATTGTAAAGAATCCGGTAACACAAGAACATACAGTATTGCTAATGAAGACACAACACAATCTAGCATGTATTGTAGCATATGGTGCAGGAATAGAAGTAATAGATAATAAAGATCAGGGCCAAAACTAATATTTTAAACTTCATTAAGTATAGTTTTTTCTCCATTATGTATAAATACACATATAGGAGAAACAATAATAATGGCAAGACCAAAACCCAATATTATACTTGATCAGGTTGATAAGAGTTATAATAGTGAACAAATTTTAGAAGCAGATGCAATATACGCAGTATATTACGAAAACAAACCAATAAACCTAAGGACTATGAATACACTAGTCAATTATCCTGGGCCAAAGTATAAAAAGGTAAGTTTCTCAAATAGCGGGCATGCATTCAACTTATCTGATAGACTTAATAAGAAGTTTAACACAAATAAGTTTAGCGTGGTAAAATTAACAGATGGTGAAACAGTCACAAGAAATTCAAAAGATTCAGAGTAAAGTTATAGATCTGATTGAGATTGACTTATTACCAAAACTTATGTTTAAGAATACGCACACGTTGCGTCTTACTAAGACAGGCGAACGAGTGTTAAGTAAAATATATGATAGTTACACATTTGAACCACCTAAGTTAAATGGACACAATTTAATTAACCTATTAAGAAAAATGAAATACCCGTATTATATAGATAAAAAGAAATTAGTTCTTTTTACTGAGCAAGATTCTTTTCTTGCAAAATTAGCCGGAGCACAAGGATGGTTAGATGGCAAATAAAATAAATGACTTTGATATACCAGAGTTAATACAAGTACATTGTACAGACAATGATCAAACTGTAGAAGTACAATATCTCTCTCATCACAACAATACAATTAAAACAAGTTTACAAGGTATGAGATTAAACTTTGTACATCTAAAAAGGAACATTTACGTTGCTAACTATTTAGGCCGCGAATTTGTAATGAAATTATGAAATTAGACTTACACGGAAATACAGTACATGCAGGCTGGAAACTATTTACAGAGCATGTAGCAGATTGCTATTTTAAAAATATTAAGAAAACAGAAATTATAACAGGGCACGGTAAAATTGCTAAAGAATTAGATTCTTGGGTATATGGAAATAGACATTGTGTATCAATGGAAGCTCATACTACTAACACAGGATCTTATTTTGTTAAGATACGCAAAAACAAATTAAAACAAAAACCTCAAAAAGTCAATACAAGTGTAGATTTGTCTCCACTATTAAAGAAATTTAATTCCTATTGACAGTATGTACAAACTCGTATATTATAACGTATTAATCAACCAAAAAGAGAATGTATAAATGTCAAATAACAGTTTCGCTCAATTTGTACAACAGATAAACACTATGAATAAAGAACAGACACAAAATCAAGTAAAAATAAATCCTAAGGAAAATGCTAAGTGGTGGTATAAACTTAGTTTAGAAGATAAACAAAAAGCATTTTACGCAGTAATTAGTACAATGTATAAAGCAGAAGTAGAAGACAGGGGTAATTTTAGACATTCAATTTATGATGTATTTAAATTTGGTCCTGATATGTATGAAGCTATAGTTGCTTCAGGATACGAAAAGTTGCATGATCTACTAGAAGAAGATGATATGTTTAACGATATAAACAACATACAATTAGCAGATGATTCTGGTTGCATAAGCCTTGATATTAATGTTAATGGATTTGAAATAGATACAGTAGACAACGGCTACGGAAGCAAAACACTTAGAATTAAATTTACGCCAGAAGCAGAGTAGAAGAGGAAAAAGTAATGCAAGTGAAGCTAGTAAGTTACACACAGCCTACAGAAGAATTTAAGAATGAAGGTTTAGAAAATGTACAGGACTTAATTGCGTTTTGTGCTAAAGTATCAAACCCTGCATCACAAATTAATAAAGAAACAAGCGAACGTTTGATTAAATATTTAATTAAACATCAGCATTGGTCACCATTAGAAATGTGTAATGCAGTATTAGAAATTGAAACAACACGTGACATTGCACATCAAATTGTGCGACATAGAAGTTTTGCTTTTCAAGAGTTTAGTCAACGTTATGCTAATCCAGAAGAAATGGGAGACCAATTTGTACTACGTGAGGCAAGACTTCAAGATACAAAAAATAGACAAAATAGTGTAGAAATTGATAGCGAAGAAGATATCCATTTTGCTTGGGAATCAAAACAACAAGAAGTAATTGATAAAGCAAAAGAAGTATACGACTGGGCCATAAATAGCGGTATAGCTAAAGAGCAAGCTAGAGTAGTTTTACCAGAAGGTAATACAAAAACTAGATTGTATATGAATGGAACAATTCGTAGTTGGGTTCATTATATTGATCTGCGTGGTGCCAATGGTACACAAAAAGAACATATGGAAATTGCTCATGCATGTGCTAACGCAATTGCAGAAATTTTTCCATTACAAAAGGAACTATAATGAGAGTAAACAAAAAGATTGTAGCAGATTTAGCAAACTTTATTAGTATGCGTTATAATATTAGTGTAACAGAATTTGAAGAAACATATCCAGAGTTATTTAAAACATTTATGAGAATGCAGTTTTGGTTAGATGAAATAACACTGTCTAGATATTTTGGAGGCCCTAATCCTAATGCAGAAGAAGAAGGTGCTTATTGGACGCAACAATTAAAGTGGGAAACACGTAGAACTGGAAAACAGTTACTTGAAAAGCTAAGAGACCTGCAAGATAATTACGAAGATCCTATGAAAATTATTGATGTAGGGTGTGGTGAAAATGAATGGAAAACACACTTAGGTGCAAGAGTTATAGGAATTGATCCTTTTCATAATAACGCAGATTTCAAAATAGGTATCAATGAATACGCAAAAGATCATTCAGATGAATTTGATGTAGTTTTAGCATTAGGTAGTATTAACTTTGGTGATAGAATAGAAATTGAAAGACAAATATCTAATGTAGTTAAACTATGTAAAAGTGGTGGTAAAATATTTTGGCGTTGTAACCCAGGTATTACACACGATAACCCACAAGCAAAGTGGGTAGATTTCTTTCCTTGGTCAGAAGAGTTTATTAAAGAAATGGCTGATAAAACCGGCTGTACTGTAAACGAAATTGGATGGGATCATGAAAACGATGAAGACCCACGTTGGGGCAATAGACTCTATTCTGAGTGGACTAAAAATCCGTTTAACACATAATAATTGATAAGCAACTAATAGATAAATACTATTAGTTGGAAAACTATATTATTGACTTTTCTGACATTTTAAACAGAAAAGGTATCTATATGTTCATAGACAACGGATTATTTAAAACACTTATTACCTATTTAGGTATAGCCTTAAAATCGGCTAACAACACAATCAAAAAATATAGCAAAACATTTACAGTTTTACTCGCAGTAGTTTTAAGTACAGTGGTTAACTCATATTACAGACCTATACAGGAATCTGTACATGATGGTATTAATTGGATATACGAAAAGAACGAAATAATAGGTGAAGCATTATACGAAACTAATGGTTTTATCTTTAATGGTAAGTTCTTTGATCAAGAGAGAAAAGCAAAATATGCAATATGGGAAAGTTACTCTAGTGTAGTCATTGTTTCAGTTGCTTCAGACAACAACGAAGCAAACAAATCAATGGCTGGTAGAGGAACAGGTTTCTTTATAGAAGTAACAGATGAGTATGCATTAGTTGCTACAAATCATCATGTTATTGATCAACATCTTAAAAATAAAGAATTTAAAATAAAAATACAGACACCAACGAACATGTGGGATTACGAAGCAGAAGTAATTGGTGCTGATCCAGTTTCAGATGTTGCAGTTGTTAAAATATATAAACAAGACAATGAAGAATGGAAAGCATTAGAATTTGCTCAGCATACAGACTATAATGTAGGCGATCCAATTGTTGTTATAGGACATGGTATGAGTATGCCATGGACAAGTACACAAGGTACAATTTCTTACAAAGATAGATATGGTTCAAGACCTTATTCGTTAATGTTACAAGTTGATGCAGTTATTAACCAAGGCAACAGTGGCGGACCTGTTATAGATATGAATGGCGAAGTTATTGGAATAGCACAAAGCATTTACAGCCCTGGTAGACAAATACCTGGTTGGGATGGTGTAGGTATGGCAGTACCTGCAAAGCAAGCAATAAGAGCAATTGATTACATACTAAGTCCACAATACAAAGCTAAAGGATATGTGCCTTATGCAGAGTTTCCATTTATGTTAGGAACATTTGAATTAAAAGATGTATTAGATATTCCTAAAGAAGAAAGACGCTATGCATTCTTTGATTATACTAATAAAAAAGAAACTGATAAAGATACAGTAGGTGAAGCTTCTGGATTATTACAAGGTGATATATTAGTTTCGTTAAATGGAGAAGATGTGTTTAATAGTTTTTATGTTATGAGACAAACTGTTTATGCATTTCCTGGTGACGAATGGGATGTAGTAGTTAATCGTAATGGAGAATTTGTAAATATAAAGATTGCATTACGCGAAATGGACATGTCTAAAATACTTGCTTCGCTAAATCGTGGAAGATGACAAGATACGATCTCTTAACCAAATATAAAGACAAACCTCAAAAAATATTTGCATGGTTTCCTAAACGCATGACTAGTGGAAAATTGGTATTCTTTAATCATTATTACTGTTATACAACATTTCTTAGTGCAGATCCTAGACATATGCAAATGATACAAACATATTACACAGAAAAAGAGCATTTTCTAATGAAAATAGCTGGTTGACAAATATACCAAGATATCTTATAATATACACTAAATGTAATTAACTTTAGGAGAACATTATGAGAGCCGTACATCTTTTAATAGCTATGCTATTTTTATCAGCATGTCAAGCTACAACAAGTACAGTAAGTATTAATTCAGACAAACCAACAGGTATACAGCCTAATGGTCTTAAACAAATTAAAGTAGTTGAAGACTGGCAACCCGTTGCTGATATGGATATATTTAAACAAAATATTAATAAGCCTTACGGTATAAAAACTTATGCATTTGAACATATTGAAAGAAAAGGTTACGAATGTGATGATATGTATAATAATGTTCCAGGTTTAAGAAATTCAACACAAAATAACAATCAATCGCAAACGGCATGGTATAAGTGTCAACATTGGTATCATGCTAAGGCTACATCTAATCCACAACTAATTGCAGATATATTACTACAATGGTCTAAGAACCCAAAGTCATTGAGTTTTAATAGAGGTGATAAGCTAGCACAAGGATATCATATTGGATCAGCAGTTGGTACCTTTGCTACCGTATATGCGTTTTGGTATAATGATATTACATTTAACAATCCACAAGATAGAATAGATGTTGATCTGTTTTTAACAAGATGGTTAACAGATTTTAATAGACCTGTAATTGATCCAGGTGAAAGAAAATGCAACGTCAATAATTATAAGTCAGTACTTTCAGAAAGTGTAGATTCAAATACATGTGGTAACATGGTAATGAAAGTAGCAATGGGTACAATTACATTTGCACTAAGAACAGAAAATCAACAGTTACTAGATCATGGGCATGATCATTTATATGTAGTATGGTCACAAATTGATCCGGATGGAATATGGGTTAATAATGCATCAAGAGGAAATCAAAACTTTGGCTATACAATGGAAAACATTAAGCATTTAAGTTTCTTTGCAGAAATTTATCATAACCTTGGATATGATTTATTTGAACATACACTTCCACACGGAGCAAAAGTTCATGAAGTATTAAAACAATCATATAACTTGCTAAGTGATTTTAAAATAAATGCAAAATATGCAAAATATAATGTAGGTTCTATGTGGACTACATGGAATAAAATTAAAAACTTTACACAAGCACAATTTGTACAATCAGATTATGCTACAAATTCTTATTGGTATAAAGGTGGATATAAGCAATGGTATAATACACATGCACGTTATTCAAATAGATATCTTAAAAATGAGTATGTTGAAGTAGAATACTTCAAAAGAAATAAAGTAGCTATTACACCTACTTTTCCATTTCCAATGCAAGCTATGTATTATGCAAACGGAAAAGAGAACACAGTTATATCTTCAGTAACACAAGCCTTACAGAGTCAATAACATGTTACGTTTATTAACTTTAGTATTTTTTGTATTAGCATATGCAGATATGTCAAATGCAGATGAAATAAAGTTTCCTGGTAAATTTTATACTACAGATCTTAAGACTTGTTCTGCATTAAATCAAAACGATACATTTAAGAATCCGTTAATTATTGATACAGTAACAGGATTGATTGGGTATGATTGGCCTGCAGATCATAAAGCTAATAGTAATTCATTAACAGTTCAACATCAAAACATAACCGTGCCTATTAAAAAAATGATGACTGCCACTCATCATGCAATCTCTAATAATAACGAAATGGAAATTAAGATTGCTACTGAGTTATTAGTAAAGATAGCTGAATCCAACACACTATACGATAGTATAGGTTACAAAGAACTAAAAACTAAACCAAAGTGTTGGGCAAATGGAGATGGAACTGCACCTTGTTATTATCATGAATATGAATTTGCATCTGGTGTATTCTCTAATTACATGATAAGTGCTATATGGCTTAAAGACAAATTAACAAAGAAGGAACATAAAATAGTTGATAGATACATTAAAAAAATGTATAAAAAGTTTTTAAAACCTATTGAAAAAAAAGATTCTGATGCAGGAATATATCAAATGGCAAATGGTGGTACATCTGTACTAATATATGCTTCATGGACTAATAATAAAAAACTTGCACAGAAAGAAATTAAATTTAGATTAAAACAGTTTGATAAGAAGATATACGATGATGGGTATATTAATAATAATTCTTTTAGAGGACTACGTTCACAGTGGTATCATTCATATGGGTTAAATGTCGTTCTTGGATATGTATACATTGCTGATTTATGGGGTATAACAATTCCAAACACATTACAACAAAAGCTAATTAATTCGGCTAATCTAGTTAATCTAGCTATTACAGATTTAGACAAGTTTAAACAAAGACCGTTTAATGGAAAAACTAGAAACGCAATTAAGAATAAAAAGAAAGCAATTCCACATACACATCAAATGGCCATAGCAATTGATACTTTAATGTTAGAAGTAACAGGTGTAATAATGTTAGAAGATCCAGTATATTTACAAAAAAGAAAGTATCATACTAAGGATGGAATTGACGATTTAATTGGTTTTAACCCAAATTGTATCAAAAAAAATTAAATTAATTTAAAAACCCTTGTTTTATAAGGGTTTTTTAACCATCTTTTTCTGCTTGTAAGGTTGACAAGTAAGACTTCTTACTGTATACTGTAAGTATAGTTAATAAAGAAAAGGAGATATAAATGAAACTTAATACACTTTTAAATATAGTAGGCGGAATTTTAGTTGCTGGTGGACTTATGGCAATGGCTGGTTCTGCTAATGATTGTGATGGTGCATGTGTTGAAACTTCAAACACATTGAGCCAAATGTTAATTGTAATATTTTGGGGTATAATTGCCATGGGAGTTGGTGGTTACATTTTATATCTCGCAAACAACGAATAAAGGTTGACAAACTAACCAAGATACATTACTATATTATTATATGCCAAAAAAGAAGCAAACACAAAATTTAACACCACTAGAAGAAGGAAGTGAAAATATGCAAACTGCGATAAGCGAATCAAGAACAGTAAAAATTAGTGAGGCAACTACCCTCATTACTCGAGCTTTTAAAAAGAAGCGTCCTGTATTTTTATGGGGCCCTCCTGGAATTGGTAAGTCAGAGCTAGTACAAGGTATTGGAGACTCAGGTGCTCTTGGAAATACTCTTGTTATTGACATGCGTCTAGCATTGTTTGAGCCTACTGATTTGCGTGGTTACCCTGTACCAAATATTGAAACAGGTGTTATGCAATGGCTACCGCCAGCAGATTTACCTAGTGCAGAAGTTGCCGCACAATACGATACAGTTATTGTGTTCCTAGATGAGATGAACTCAGCGGCACCTAGTGTACAAGCCGCAGGTTACCAGTTAATCCTTAATAGACGTATTGGACAATACGAGCTACCCGATAATGTTGTAATGATTGCCGCAGGTAATCGTGAGACAGATAAAGGTGTTACGTATCGTATGCCTAAACCACTTGAGAATCGTTTTGTTCACTTTGAACTACGTGTTGATTTCCAAGATTGGTTGAATTGGGCTGTACTTCATAATGTTAACCCAGATGTAGTTGGTTACTTGTCATTTGCAAAAGGTGACTTGTATAACTTTGATCCACAATCAAGTTCACGTGGGTTTGCTACACCAAGGGCTTGGACATTTACTTCAGAACTACTTGAAGATGAAGAAGATTTGTCAGATAGTTTGCAGACTGATATGGTTGCAGGTTGTGTTGGAGAAGGTATTGCCGTTAAGTTTATGGCACATCGTAAGATTGCAGGAGACCTTCCTGTTCCTGAAGATGTACTTGATGCTAAGGTTAAGAAAATTGAAAACACTGAAGTATCAGCTATGTATGCATTGGCTACATCACTATGTTATGAACTACGTGATAGACACATTGCAGGTGAAAAAGCAGGTGCTGATTCAAAAGAAATGAAGAAGTACCACAAGAGCTTTAGTAACTTTATTGGGTTCATGATGGATAACATGGAAACTGAAATGGTTGTTATGGCTTCTAGAATTGCAATGCAACAGTACAAGCTAGTACCTAAGCAAAAAGAAATTGAACGTTTTGATGAGTACTTTGGACGATATGGTCGACTCGTACTTGACGCCTAAATTGAAAGAGGGAGAGAGTGTAGACCTCTCCCTTTACTCACCTCGAGAAAGAACAAACATTCGTTTATATGGTTTGGCTTTCAAAGATTACACTCCACAGATGCTATGGGAATATAAAAGAAGTTGGGCCCCAAATTGCGAAACAGTTGTAATAAGAAGTGGACTTGATAGAGCTAAAAAATGGTGTAGAACACACTGTTTTCACCAAGATTTTGAAATACAAAAATATGCAAATCCCGATGATAGCCACAGTGTACACTTTAAAAACGCCGAAGAAGCAATGCTTTTTAGACTTTCTTTTAACGGTTGACAATGATAACAATTTATAGTATTATATATACATAGTTAGAAATAAGGACGGTAAAATGATAAAAACTGCGGAAGAACGTATTACACAGTCTAGAGTTAGACTGTTATTGACTAAACCATTTTTTGGTCAATTAGCCGTTAGACTAAAATTAGAAGATGCTTCTGGTTGGATTCCTACTGCGGCAACAGACGGTAGACGGTTTATGTTCAATAGAGAATTTGTAGATAGTCTTACTGATGAGATGTTAGACTTTCTTGTAGGACATGAAGTGTTGCATTGTGTTTTTGATCACATGCAAGCACGTGGAGACCGTGAGCCACAATTATATAATGCGGCCGCGGATTATAATATTAATATGACACTTGTAGAACAAGCAATTGGTAAACCTATTTCAGAAGATAAGTTAGGTGGTGGTAATATTTGTTTGGATTGGAAATATCAAGGCAAAAACAGTTATGAGATATATGACGATCTTTTAGCCAATAGAAAAGAAGCTAAAGGTATGGATGTTCACTTGGAAGATGGAACACATGGTCCAGATGGTGATGAAGCATCAGTTGGCAAAGGTATGTCAGAAGCTGAGAAAAAAGAACTAGCTGATGAAATTAAACAGGCTACTATTCAGGCGGCACAGAGTGCAGGACAAGGTGTACCTGATGTTATTAAGAGAATGATTAATGAACTTGTTGCTCCTAAAATGGATTGGCGAGATGTGTTAAGAACACAATTAGAAAGTTCTATTAAAAATGATTTTACTTTTATGCGTCCTAGTAAACGTTCAGGTGAAGTTATTTTTCCAGGTATGAACAAAGATGAGCAATTAAATATTGCTGTCGCACTAGATACTTCAGGTAGTATTAGCCAAGATATGCTACGTGACTTCCTAAGTGAAGTACAAGGTATTATGGATCAGTACCAAAGTTACAAGGTACATATTTTCCAATTTGATACAG
>Ga0098048_1000231_pt1 | contig 28465 bp, 43 predicted proteins | sample 13_taG_FD_75052 | JGI IMG/M metagenome (GOLD analysis project Ga0098048, IMG submission 75052) | Marine viral communities from the Subarctic Pacific Ocean - 13_ETSP_OMZ_AT15268 metaG | ecosystem: Environmental > Aquatic > Marine > Oceanic | place: Pacific Ocean | collected 2015-01-16 | reverse complement strand
CAAAGATGATGATAGCGGCTAAGCGTGGAGGGTTTAAGACTTTAATGCTTGGTGCCACTAGTTGTACCAACCCTGTCGAGATGAGAGCTATGGGATATGTGCTTGATTTTCATAATGATCGGGGATGGTGGAATTGGTGCCTTAAGAACGGGTGTAAACGCGGAACCTTTGGCGGGCTAAAATTCATGGGAACGAAAGCGGCCTTAAAAAGGATTCACGATCACATCTACAAGCAGGGACGGGGTAGCAGGATTCGGGTTAGAGACCTGCCCCCCGGCTCGTTCCCTGACTCTATAATATCAGCCGATGGATATGATATCGAAAGCCGGGCGGCTATAGAGCTGGCGTATTCTGATTTAAAGGCTGACCTTTTATCTTTGGATGAGAAGCGTGAGGATGACGAATTGGACAGCCCTTTGATCTTGCAGCTTCGTGCAAGGCAGGAGGTGGAGCTTTTAAAGGTCCCATTATTTGAGTCCTTGGCCCGGGATGCATTGGAGGAGGGTAATGCTGTTGCGATTTTTGTGAATTTCCGTGACACGATGGAGGCCCTGCTTCGGCGTTTGGCGGGTGAGCATGAGATTAGTTTAATCCATGGTGGTCAGGATGATTATGAAAGATCTTTAGAAATCCGGAAGTTTCAGGAAGGCAAGACCCGTATCTGTCTGTGCATGACACAAGCAGGTGGCACCGGGATTAGCCTGCATGATGAAACCGGTGAATATCCTCGTGTATCTTTAATAAGCCCGAGCTTTAGCGCGGTTGATTTAAGACAGGTTCTCGGTCGCATCCATCGCGCCGGATCAAAGAGTCACGCGGTTCAGAAAATAGTCTTCGCTAATGACACTGTAGAGATGCGTGTGTGCAAAGCGGTTAGACAGAAGCTTAACAATTTAGATCTCATTAATGATGATGAGATGAACCCGATTCTATGACATATTTTGGGGCCATAGCTCAGTTGGAAGAGCGCCTGATTTGCATTCAGGAGGTCGTCGGTTCGATCCCGTCTGGCTCCACCATTTTATTCGCTCCCATAGCTCAGTTGGTAGAGCACTTCCATGGTAAGGAAGGGGTCATCAGTTCGAATCTGATTGGGAGCTCCATTTAATATGAAAACAAAAATAATAGCTATAATCCTCCGACCCTTGACCTTGGTCCGTCGGCTAATGAAAAAAACTTCTGACCGGAAAGCTTGTAAAAAAGCGCCTTCCGAGGAAACTTTACACATGAGACCTTTTTTGTAATTGATTTTTGTTATACATTAGTATAACAATTTACTACGAACCACACACCACCTAAAACTAAATAAATATGAGATTCAATCCAGATTACGAACCCGACCCTGATTTAAGCAGGGAGAAGTTTCAAACACTAGAAACCTTGGACGATTTGCCAGGGGATGCGGCAGAGCAGCTCGAAGAGATTCGTGAAAGAGTTGTGGAAATGTTGAAGCATGAAGAGGACACAAAGGACCGAGACTCTTTGGTTACTTACTTTGCATTTCAGGAATTTCAGATTCATGCCCTTCAGGCAGAGATCGCGAATGTTCACAAAATGTTAATCCTGTTAGCGAGGGCGATCGACAATGGAGAGTAAAGACCTGCCTATTATTAAAATAATAGAGTTTCGGGATGTGATGTATTCCGAGATGGATCTGGAGATGGGTGATAACACTCATAGCATGCTTGCTGATTGGGGCAGGGATATCGCAACGGATGCTGATTTTATAAATATCGCAATTCGTGAAGGTTTAGAAAATTACGTAAAAAACTTAGAGGAGGGTAAAAAAGATGGTGCGGATGCCGAGAGAGTTGATGAAGATTAGTATCGTGCAGTACGGTAACGAGGTCAGTGCTTCGATACCGGAAGACTCCAGCCTTGACCGTATAATGATTGCGCTGAAGGGCTTGGTCGTCGCGGCGGGTTTTCACCCGGTCAATGCGGATCAGCACATGCTGCCTGATGATTGGGGTATCAGTGAAGCGTTTAGTAAAACTGCTGAGAAACCTACAACCTCTGAATTTGACAATTTCGATGAGTAGCCCGGAAGAACATCACGAGCTTGGGCCGAGCACATTAAAGTATGTGGAAATTTGCCCAAGCTATCGATCGAGCAATGAGACTAATATTTTTGCTGAGGAAGGCACCATGCTTCACTCGGCGGCTGAGACAGGCAACCTGGACGGCTTAAATGAAGAACAGCTTCGTCTGGTCATCTCATGTTTGGATTATATTAAACCTTTGGAGGATTTAGCAGATGATATCCATAAAGAATTACGAGTCAGTATTCGCCATGGGAATTAGTACCATCGAGGGCATCATCCGGCAAAACACTGAAAACAAGCTGACGCTTTTAGATTTCAGAGAGCCGGTAGAAGGAACATCAATCGTGATAATTGATGATATGGTTCATGTGGAAACACCGAATGGGAACATTCCGATCTACATGTTTAAAATGAATAAAAATTTACAGAATATTTTGAATGAGTACTACGATATTTGGAACAGTTGACAGGGTTATTATCAAGGGAGATCATGTTGATCTCGTGGATTTTAAATTCGGCATTGGAGAGATTGATGATGCTGACATGAACATACAGGGCCAGGCGTACCTCTTGGGAGTTATGGATAAATTCCCTGAGCTACAGACGGCCACGGTTCACTTTCTAATACCTCGACGAGATGAGGTATTAACTCATGATTATACCCGTGCGGACATGGAAGATATCCGGTTGCGTATAAACATGATAGTAGAAAAAGCAGAGCTTGAGACAGCTGAAGCGATACCTAACACTGAGGGGTGTAGGTACTGTAAGCACAAGCTTTCCTGCCCTGCCCTCTCTGACAAAATGCTTCCGCTCGCCAAGAAGTACAGCGCTAGCGTTGAAGACTTCGAGATGAGTCTGTGGGGTAATTACAGTCCCGAAAAAGTGGATGATCCTATGGTATTATCCAAGATGTTAAATGTCGCACAGGTCGTAGATAAGTGGCAGGCAGCGGCTAAAAAGCAGGCATTAAAGCTTGCGGTTGAGGAAGGTGCCGAGATTCCTGGCTACGATCTTCATTACAGAAACGCCAGCATGGGGATTGAGGATGCACAGGAAGCGTTTGATGCAGTGTCTCATATCATGAGCCCAGATGATTTTATGGGTGCGTGTAAAGTTAGCGTTTCAGCGCTTGCAAAAAAGTATGCTGAGAAACTTGAGCGTGGGGAGAAGAAAAATGCTCGGGCTGTTATTGAGCTGAGCTTGGAGGAGGCTGAGGTGTTACCTCCCGAAGAGGAGCGCGACCGCAGCCCTTATTTACGGAAATCCCGAAATCTTTAATTTGTCCAGAGTGTATAACACTATTAGACAAATGATTAACAACAATACAAAATACAAAATAGGAAAATAGAAATGGCAAAGACAGCATTAAGTGAAAAAGTAAGTGAAAAGACCGCGGAAGCCGAGGCTTCTGGCGATATCATTGAGGGATCACCCACCGGTGCCTTGGCGGGACCGACCGGCGCGGGTATTACAGGTGATCTGGACGCATCCGATATCTCGTTTCCGAGATTACAGATCGTTCAAGGAATGGGTAACCTTTCCGAAAACTATAAAAAGGGAGAGATCGTTTTAGATGGCGAGTCTCTAATATCTGACGGCCCAACTCCTGTGGAGTTTACGGTTTGCCGCATAGGGAAACAGTTTGAGGAAAATGTGGACTGGGACTCCGGTGAGATTCCTCGCATTGTGGCTAAATCAGAAGCCGTAGAAATCGGCGGAAGCTTTGAGTGGGGCCCTAATGGCGAGAAGCCTAATTGGCTGCCTATAGCGGATGCCTTGATTTGCATCAAAGGGGAAGACCCTGATGTGTTTCCTTTTGAGTACGACGGGAACAATTACGCATTCGCCTTATGGAGAATTAAAGGAACTGCTTATAAGCGTGCAGCGGTACCGATTTTTACAGCCGCTCGGATGTATTATCGTGACGGGATCAATACCGGAAGTTTTCTTTTAAATACAGAGAAGGCAACCTTCGGGGGAAAATCTGTTCATGTTCCTAAGATTCGAAGAGGATCAAAAAACGATCCTAAGTTCATCGAATGGCTAAAGGATTTCTGCTGATCATATTAGATTAGTTCATGTGGTGTGAGAGCGGGTATCGAGTTTTGTTTTTTCTCCTCGGTGCCCGCTCAGACCGCCGCATAAATTTTACAACCACACACCACAAATATTAATGAATAAAGTATTGGCACTAGATTTTGAGACCTACTATTCGAAAGATTATTCGATAGCAGGCAGCAGTACATATCAGTATGTACACCATCCGGAGTTCGACGCATATCTTGTCTCCTTATGGAGCCCCGATTTGGCGTATGTAGGAAGAACGGAGGATTTTAAAGATTGGAAGAAGTTAGATGGGTGCACCTTCATTGCACATAACGCCTCCTTCGATCAGAGATGTTTTGAGCGATGCCAGGAGCTTGGGATTATTCCCGACATAAAAGTTAAATGGATATGCACGGCTGACATGTGCGTCTATTTTCAGTTCCAGAGAAATTTAAAAGGTTCAGCTAAAGAGATTCTCGGGGTTGAGATGGACAAAGGAGTCCGGACAAACATGAAGGGAAAAACCTGGGCTGACATGATCGCCATGGACGAAAGTAAAGCGGTCCTTCAGTACGCCCTCGATGACTCTAAGTATACATATCAGATATGGGAAAAGTACTTCGACCAATGGCCGGAGCATGAGCGTAGACTTTCCGAGATGACTCGGGCCATGGCGTATCGTGGCTTGCCCATCGATCAAAGGGCTTTGGCGGACGGTATAGATAAATTAGAAAAACACCTGTTCGAGGCAAAGAAAGCATTGCCGTGGTACGGTGAGGTGGATCCAGACACAAAAAAGGAGTATGTCGTTTACTCTAAAAAAGCGATGGCGTTGGAGTGTAGAAAAGCGGGAGTAGAACCGCCTAAAAGTCTCGCGAAGGACTCCCCTGCTCTAGCGGAATGGATTAAGGAGCATGGTGATAAGCTTACCTTTGTGGCTGCGATGCAGAATCATAATCGTATTAACATGCATCTTCAGAGGTTACGTTCGATTAAGGACAGGCTGACCACAGAGGACCGCATGTCGTATAACCTTAAATATTTTGGCGCAGATGCTACGGGCAGATGGAGTGGAGATGCAGGGTTCAATGTTCAGAATATGCCCCGGGACACTAAGTACGGTGTTAATATTCGAAACATGGTGTCCGCGGGTGAAGGTAAAACCTTAATAATTTCTGACCTTTCGCAGATCGAGCCTCGACTAACGGCTTTCGTCGCAGGAGATTTCGACTTTCTTGATCTGATTCGGAAAGGTATGAGTCCGTATGAAGCACACGCTCGGCAGACCATGGGCTGGACAGGAGGTAAATTAAAGGATGAAGATCCCGAGCTCTACCTTCTCGCTAAAGTCCGTGTTCTTCAGTTGGGCTATGGCAGCGGTTGGTTTAAGTTTGCGGAGACGGTAAAGCTGTATGGTCAGCAGCAGATATTAGATAATGATTTCAGCCGCGAAGATGAGATAAGATTTCAGAAATTCGCGAATAGTTATCAGCCCGCAAAAGGTGCGATGTACCCTAACCTTTCGACCGAAGACCGTCGGCAATGGGTCAATGCCTTCATCCAAGTCCAGGATTTCCGCGATAAAAACCAAAGGATCGTGAGCCAATGGAAAGATCTGGATCGCCAACTAAAGTCGGCGGCCGGAGAGGGTGCAGATTTCATGGTACCGATCGAGTCTGGCAGAGAGTTAAAATATTACCGCTGCCGGCATGAGCCGGACGGTGTAACATGCGCAACTCAGAAAGGATCTATACGCAGGGTAAAAATGTACGGGGCCAACCTATTTCAAAATAAGGTTCAGGCATTGGCTCGTGATGCGTTTGGGAGAATACTTACAAACCTAGACCACGCAGGATTCGATGTGGTTTTGCATGTTCACGATGAGGTTGTTGTAGAAGTCGATGAGGCTTATGCGGAAGAATCAAAATCGGCGATACAGAAAATAATGAGCCAGCCGCCCGAGTGGATGGACAGGGTTCCATTAGCATCAGAAGCGATAATATCAAAGGAGTATACGAAATGATTATAGGATTAACGGGAAGAAAAGGGTGTGGAAAATCATCAGTCGCTAATATTTTTAGAGATCGTCTGGGTTACGAAATCTTAAGTTTCGCTTCCCCGATCAAGGACATGCTTAGGGTTCTTGGTCTGGGGGATGCGGAACTAAATGACCCTACGATTAAAGAAATCCCTCTCGACGAGTATGGAAAAAGCCCACGGGAACTGATGCAGATTTTGGGCACTGAATTCGGGCGTGAGCTCGTCTCGCAGAATATATGGGTCAGGGCTTTAGAGAAGCGTATAGATGATGGTAAAAACTATGTAATCGATGATGTGCGATTTCCGAATGAGGCGGCAATGATTCACGCAAGAGGTGGAAAGGTTGTTCGCGTGTATCGTCCGGCACAGGAAGAAGAAGCGGCAAAAGACAAACATGTGTCCGAGTCAGGTTTAGATTCTGAGCAGATCGATTGCGAGCTACGAAATTCATCATGTTATGTAACAGATTTAGAGCACACAGCTATTAAAACATTAGAAGATTTAATTTATTATGGAACTATTTACGATACCCAACCTGTCAGCTAGTCAGGTTAGCCGCACCAAACCGTGGGAGCTTTCTTATGAGCTTCCGGAATTTCGCAGCTCGAACGAGTATAAGCAGTGGGCCGCCAGACCGAGCACAAGATATGGTGCTCACAGCACAGCCGAAGGGGTTGACCCTAATCAACGGGTTAGCTCACAGAACCCTGTAAGATTTCTGCATGGCGTGTGCGTAGATTGGGACGCCACTTTTAACGATGAAGAATTCGAAGATATTGTCCGGCGTTTAATCGACCATGAATATCCTGTTAATTATATCAGCCGAAGTTTTAGCGGGGGCATTCACGCGGTGTGGTTTTTTGAAAGCCCTATTTTTATGCACGGGCCTAAAAGTAATGCTCGGTTCTTAAAGAGGCTATCGAAAGAAATGAAGCTGGATGGTCGCGATGCGGTCGCTCGCGGGTTTGACATGGGTAACTTCGAGAAGCAGCATTATCTTTTGCACGGTGACGATTGGCGTCCTGTTGTCCCCAAAGCAAGGATTTCAGAAAGTTTGCTGCAATATTGGCAGTACGAGGAGTCGAAGAGTTCTGATTTTATAAGTCAAGGTCCGACCATTCCGCTGGATGTTGTATTTGAAGAGGTTAAAAAAGTGTGGCCGAATCATGAATGGCCCGGTGAATTTGTGGAAGGAAGTAGGGGTCCCACTTACTGGGATCCAGGTGGGCAGCATAAGACAGTAAACTCCGCGATCGTTCGTGAAGCAGGAATGCAAGTGTTTAACATGCCTAAAGGGTTCTATACTTGGGCCGAGATATTATCTCCCGGTTTTGTCAGGCAGTATGAAGTCGGTAGAATTGGCGAAGCGATTAAAAACTACTGGACCGACGGGAAGAATTATTTCATTCAGGATGAGACCGGTGGGTTTTTAGTGAACAATAAGGATGATACACTGCTCGACCTCCAATGTCGGCATGATTTAACCTCCCGGCCGGGTCGAAGCGAAAATGTAAGCGAGGCTCGTAGAGCGCTGCATATGATCAACACGAGCAAACGGGTGGAAGCAGGAGTCCCTTTCTGTTTTACGAAAAGCCGAATTGTTAAACATGAGAATAACACTTATTTTAACACTGCGCGGGTTAGACCCCTTTCTCCGGCTGATTCATCAGGTGAATGGGGGGAGGGCTTTCCCACCATCGCTGCATGGATGACTCACATGCTGGGAGAGGAGCAACTGAAACACGAACTTACTTGGCTCGCATATGCGTATTCAAATGCATACGCCGGTCAACCCAAGCGTGGGCATGCACATTTTCTAGTGGGTCCTCCTAATTGCGGGAAAACACTGTATAACAGTGTAATACTAGGAGGGTTATTTGGGGGTGGAATTAAGGCGTCTGATTACTTAACAGGTAAAGATGATTGGACTGATCATTTGTTTGAGTTCGGTGCTTGGTTAGTTGACGATGAGGCACCAACCGCTAGCACATCCATGCACACCGCGTTCACTGCTAGACTCAAGGAGCACATAGCGAATGACACCTTTCTGATAAAAGGGAAGTTTCTTAAAGCGGGTCGGGCTTACTGGCGCGGGAGGATAAGCATTACGCTTAATGATGACCCGGTTTCCATGAGGCTGCTCCCTGATCTGGACATGAGCATAAAAGATAAACTCATGCTGTTTAAATGTAACGACGGGTTTAATTTTAAATGGGAGACGAAAGGTATTGTTCAAAAAGAGCTCCCGACCTTCGCCCGCTGGCTTTTGGCTTACGACATTCCTGAGGCGATGAGGGAGGTTCGGTTTGGCGTTAAAGCCTACGTAAACCCTGACTTAGAATCTCAGGCAAAAGCAGACAGCAGGTATTCCCACATTATCGAGCTCCTTTCTATGTTCCGCCGCACTCTAAAGGATGATAGTTGGGAGGGTACTTGTTCGGAACTCATGGTGGTTTTATCCGCAAATGAGCTTAACCGCGTACTTCTAAAAGAGCTCAGCCCTAAGAAACTTGGGTGGGGTATGAGCCACATGCAGTCTAAAGGTTTTCCGTGGGTTCTGCGAAGCAAGAAGAAACAGTATGGTTGGGTAATTTTAGGTGAGAAATGAAAAGCAATAAATCGCTAGGTACTTTGTGGGAGTATCAATTTTTTACTAAAGCCCTTGATTTAGGCCTGGGTCTTTATATCCCGGCGGGTGATAACCTGCCTGTGGATTGCGTGCTCAGCTCTAATGGAAACCTAAAAAGGGTCCAAATTAAAGGAACGACTAAAAATCACGAGGACGGTCAAGGTTTTGGACGGTACAAGATAATCGCAGGTACGGGTCAAAGCTCTAAAAAGCCTCTGGATTGCCGCGAGGTTGACATTTTAGCTGTTTATTTAAAAGCCGCAGACACCTGGTACATTGTACCGTGCAATGCGCTCGACGGAAAGGTTTCTCTATGGTTTTACCCGGATAACCCGGATTCCAAAGCGAAGTACGAAAAGTACAAAGAGGCTTGGGACCTTATTTAATTCGAAAAGAATTTAGCCCGGCGTAACCGAACGCGAACAGATTCCTCGGTTACGCCAATCGCGTCAGCGATATCCTTTGGGTGTGTACCGCCCATAAACCGTGCAAAAATTAGATCATTCCAGCGCTTCATGCGTTTACTCATACGCGCCTGATCTGCGCGAAATAGATAACCTTTTTTAGGTTTGTTTTCTGATGCCGGTTTCTCCACAGAAAAAGCCGCACGGACTTCTTCTTTGGTGAGACCCAGTTTATCAAGAACTTTCGAGGTCTTGCTTTTCGACATATGTAATAGCATGGAGTTCTGATGTGCTTTGCTTCGGTGGGAAGTTAACCGCACCCTCAGACCAAATTTCGGTCTTTTCGCTATCGAATTCGAAATGTACCTTAATCAAAATGTCTGAGACATTTTCATTTTCTAAAGCACATAATCTAATCTGTGGAATTAGATCTTCCGCTATTTGTCTCGCCTGGATTCCTACGGAATCAAGCACGTCGTTTTCCTGCATTTTTTGTTTTTCCAACCAATCTTTCATATCCCTAATATAAATTAAGCAGTTGCAATTCAGTCACAATTCTGCGTTACACTATGTATAACAAAATGACACGGTTGAGTCAAATCGTTGATAATCAAGGATATGCCCGAGGAGGGGGTCGAACCCTCACATCCATGGGATACCAGATCCTAAATTTTTTCGAGGCACCTCACCGGTAATGAAAACCCGCATGATTACTGGACAGAATGAAAAAACAGAATATATATAATGGTATGCCACACACCATAAGCAGTCACAATTCAGTCGCGCGTTCCCGGTCGGGTACGCGGATTTTCCGGAGGACGGAAAAAGGGAGCTGGACATATAAAAGTCAATTCGGAGGGGTTCAAAATTATTGGCCTCTCGGAACCGAAAAGAAAAAAGCATTAGCGCTAGCCGATCAAATTCGAGCTCATCTAATTCTTAATCCTTATACTGAAGTCCTGGAGATGTATAATAAGAAAAAGTTCGCTATGTCTAAAGATCCGACCCCTACCATTTCTCAGGTAGTTAAGATTTTAAAGGACAATCGGATTTCTTCAGGGCTGAGCCAAAGCTCAGTTCAGAATTATACAGACGGGTTGAAGCGGTTTGCTCGGGTGGTAACCGGAGAGCAGGATGTCGATGACTTCGATCTAGGGCGTATTAACGACCGTATGTTCCGTGATTTTAAGTTAAAAAGCCTCCACGGTATAACTGATCAGGCTTTAGTCGCTTCTAAAAAGAGGACTCTAAACTCCATTATGAGAGCGATGAAGGCTGTTTTCACTCGAATTTCGATATACGAAGGCTATAATTTGGAGTTCGTGGATTCAGTTAAAAGGCAGGAATTCTTTCGCGGTTTAAAGAAACAGTACCGGCTTCCGCCCATTGACCTTATACAAAAGACCTTCGACCTTTGGCCAAAGACCGATGGTGATACGCATACGCTCATCGGCCTGGCTCTATATTTCGGTCTCCGTCGCAATGAGATTTATCATGCTAGAGCGGATTGGTTTGATCTTGGGTCTGGTGATTCACGTGCACGAGTTAATATAGTAGCCGAAAATTCCTTTAAGCCAAAAGGTGGCCATGAGGGTTTTACCATGGGGTCCTGCTCGATAGCTAAAGCTATAATTAATAAAGCGTCGGGCGATGATTATTTAATGCTTAATCGTATGGACAAAGGTAACACTGCATTTAAAAAATGCTTAGATCAGCTTCGTGCGATCGGATGGGAGCGTGCGAATCCGTTGCATGAATTAAGAAAACTGTTCGGCAGCTATATCGCGAGTACCGAAGGGATCTACATCTCCCAAAAATTCTTAAGACATGCTGATGCAAGTACGACTAACGACAGCTATGCTGACGCAATTATCGACGAAAATATTAAGAGTCTGTGGACTCTTCAGGCTGCGTAGCCAGAGAATCTTTAAGCATAGAGACAAAACCGTTTTTGGCTACATTTAGCTGGTCTAGCTCTAGCTGAGCTTTTCTGGACTTGTGGCCAAGATCGGTGATGTGCTCGATGATCACTTTCTGCTCATCGGTCATGTCTTCGTAAACATGCTCAACGTCATCAATTAATATAGTAGTTTTATTTTCCTGCTCTTTTTCGTTATCCATACCTCGTATATTAAAGTATACGAAAGTAAAACTCTACCGGTTGCTTAAAAGCTTTTTCCGTACAGGTGCCCTACAGACATTTCGCGTAAGGCCCACGGAAAGTTTTTGTGTGTAGCTATAAGCATTTGAATTTTAAACCGACGTCCTCGGATGTTGGTAAAGACTTTCATGTGCTCTTTTAGCATGCCTTTATACTGCCCCGAAATTTTCCCGGATTCATTTTTTACATAAAGCCACAGGTGGCCGCATGAGTTTTTATGAAACGCGAGGTCTACACGGTGAACCTGTTTTTCGTTGTGCTCATCGCCTAAGTGCATCCAGTGAGTTTCTGTAATCGCCAGGTAAGATTCAGCAAAGTAAAGTGGGTCCGCTATAACGGTATCTGCGGTGCTTTCCTCCTCAAACGGGGCGGGTCGATAAAGTCCCCGGTAGTGAAATCCCTGGCCTGATTCTGACGCAATGACTCCTTCAGTTATAGGTGTTTCTAGATCAGTAAAAGGGTCTATAAATTCAGGAAATGATGCGTCGTTTAAATCAAGAAGATCGGTTTTCTTTACTTTCCGGTCGGTTGTTACGCAATAAATCTCAGAGGAGTTTTCCCGATTGGCAACCGCAGTTATATCCTCGTTCGCAATCGGGCCGGCTAAGGATTTTGTACGCTCATTAAAAGCGTAAGCTCCAAACCCCGCTGGAGTCGTGAGTCCCATCGGGTTTAAGCTAAGATGCCTTTAGCGTTAATATTGTCGGCAGGCGCGCTGCTTCCGCCAGCGTTTCTGGCGATTACGGTATACGAATAAGTGGAGCCCGCGGTCACGGTTGTGTCTTCATAAGTTAAGACCGTTCCGGTTACATCCGCAATTTTATTAGATGCACCTGTAGTTGAATCGTCAACGGTCTGCTCGTCCGTATCACCCACAGTCCGGTAGATGTCGTAATTAGTTGGCGTCCCTCCGGTTGCGGTGTCCGAGGCGGTCCATGTTAAAGTAATCGATGCCATAATCAGTATTTTGGTTTTAAATTAGAGTTTTATCAATCGGTTGATTTTTTAGAAATTTCTGGATGTACCGTTTTTACAGTCTACCTCAACTCCATTAACTGAAGCGAATGGCACGGTATATCTTGCCTGAAAATCTGTATCTACGGCTAAGGCGGCGTCGCTCACACCGTTGCCCACATGTAAAATGTACCAGGTGTTAATGCCGCTGTTTAATATGTAAGTCCCGAAAGGGTTGTTTGGGTCTAAAGCATTGTTAAAATTGTTTGCTTTAGGGTACACAGGTGCGATTGAGTAGTTTCCATTATTGTTTCCGGCATTGGCCCACCGGCCTTCGACAACACAGTACTGAGAATTGGTTGGGTCGTAAACGAGCCAGTAAGTCGATGCAGCAGTAGCCCCTTGAACTGTAAAACTCCATGAATGTTGTGCGCCATTCGTGTTAAGCCAAGTCCATTGTCCGAAGCTTTGACCCAGGTCATTAAGATCCCGAGTTCCTTCATAAGAAAAGTTTGACCACACATTATAAAGATCAGTGGCCGCATTCACTTGGTAGCCTTTTGCAGTTGTTGCCGCTATGTTGTGATTCGGATACCATTCCGTCATGTATGGATTGGTCCCGGTCCCGTCACCCGTTGCCCGTAGTCCGGTGGCGGGGTTTATAGTCCCTTGAAAAGTTGATGGGCAGGCGTTTCTAAAGCCAACTCCACAGGTTGAAGTGCTTAGCGACGGAACATTATTAACAACTCTTGATATAAAACCTAAAAGGTTTCCACTTTGTGCAAAAGCCTCCGCTTGATCCCACTCATAAGAAGCAGTTAAACCCGATGGTCCGGAGCCAGGTGCAAGACTCTGTAAGGAGGTGCTTAAATTAGTGGGCCCCGCGGCAGGTGCTAGCATAAGAGCAGATAAATCAGTTGGCCCAGCTAGAGGCCCTGATTCTAAAGCTTGAAGGTTTACAGGACCTGAAACAGGTAGTGATACAGGGGGAGCCGCCACTAAATCAGTTGGCGCGGCCGGTGCATTGGTAGGTAAAGCTACAAAGTCTGTAGGAGAACTGGGGGCCTGCACAAGCGACTGAAGAGTACCGGGTTGAGCTGGGTTTTGAGGTAAAGCTGCTAAAGTTAAAGGCTCCGACGGTGCTACTATAGAAGCTTGTAAAGTTCCTGGGACGCTCGGGGCGGCCGGTAAAGCTTCGAGCATAGTAGGTCTGTTAGGGCTTAGTGAACCTGCGTAGTCGAGGGACGCCAAAGATCTTATAAAAACCCAGTAATAACCAGATTGAGGGTCGTAAAATGAGAAAGAGTCCGACAGGTCTTTAGGGTGTGCTTTTTCCCATATACCTTTAGACTTCCAGTTTGCTTGTTCAGGATCAGTGAATTTTTTTGCATCCTCCGACCCTCGACCAGCGGATTCGTCCTTGTATATCTGACCGTCGTGACCGAGCCAAAAGATCATAGACCCGTTATCTGAGATTGCTGTTCGAGATGATACAGCCGCGGAAAAAACAGAAGACGGGGCTTGCTCCACTCGGTATCCGGTATTCGCCTGATCAGCAGAGGGGGCGTATAGAACATGGCATCCTTTGTCGGTGTGCACAATTACCTGGTTCCCGTTAGATGTTAAAGCTGTTATCTGGCTCGCTTTGCTTGCCAAAATATCAACTGTGCTAAGCTTACCCGCTTTATTTGCCGGTGGTGTAAGCTCGGTAGAGTAAGGGGAGTCTACATTGGGGTTAGTCGATCCAGCAGGCTCCGAGACATAAATGGTTAAAGGTTTTTCTGGGTTACCCGCGGCAAATATAGTTTTATTCGGTCCTTGCACATAGTGCTTACAGTTAGGGAATCTTGACCATTCTTGGCGATAAAGTACCTCATCAGGAAAAACTGAAGCGGATCCACCTGGAGGACCTTTTCCTACATAGACTGCCTCAGCGGTTCCATCCCCCACCGCAAACTTCCTGTCACCTATTGGGGAAATGGCTCCGGTTTTCTGGTTGTGTACGATAGAGTCAGAAACGAGATAGTTAGCCCCGAAAGGTCCGACATCTGTATTTTCTGTAGATAGCACGGCGATGTCTGTAATCTGCCCGAGGCGGGATACAAACAGGAGTGAGTTTCCATTTCCGTCATCAGCAGCCGAAATCATATTATACTCTGTTTCAGAGAACATATCGACCTCACCTACCTCTTCCCACACGGGAGCAGAGCGCACGCCACCCGGCCCGTGTGGCAAGCAGCCTTCGATTGCACGAAGGGACCCGCGATCGGCGTCATCGCGATGCGACTCGATCCCGGTGAAGGATGGTATCCGGAAAAACCTCACCCTTTATTTGTACGCTTTTGTTTGTAAGGAAACAATCGGTTGAGCTTTTCCTGTCTGCGTTTACACGCTGAACATTGCTTTATTTTAAGGGCTTCAGTTACCTTTTTTACGGTATCACCCAGACCTTTAGATTTTTCTTTATCGCTCATATTTTTGTTATCACGATGTCATATTTCACATTTCCTAAACTTGTGGTGTTGTGTTGTGCGTCCCCGGTACTGGACCAGAAAGTAATCTGGGTAAAACACGGGCCTTCCGCCGTTATATTTCTTGTAGGTACATAGACTGACGACCCTGGGTCACTGCTGTCTTGGTCATCAAACTGCGAGGTTATTTCAAAAGAACCGTTAGAATAAACATAGCTATCGGATCCATTAGCATGCGTTAGGATAGTGCCCTCAAGATCTATAAGCTCATCGTTTACAGAAACCGACAGCTTATCATAACCGTAATTATAGGTTTCAATAATTCCTGTGATGTCCAATGTGTATTCACCAGGTGTACAACCAGGGTTAGCTATGAATATATCAGCCCGTTGAAGAGCGTTAGTTCCGGTCCCTACATCCAATAAAGTTATACTAGCAGAAGCACCTGTTTTGGACGAGGTAAATGATGTGGGGCCTGTAGCTCCTATGAAAGACCAATCCCCAAATCCATATTCGTCAAAGCATGACTCGTAAACTGGCAGAGACACAGAACTCCAGCCGCTTGGTGCGTTATAGTGTTCGAGCTGTTTTTTTACAGCGGTGTGAATTAACTTAGCCACGACTAAGTGCTAGGTTACGGTTTTGGGTTTTCTGTGAAATACGGGACATATATCGTACTGACGGATCCGGACTCACAAATTTCTAACTCTTTCCACCCATCAAACTCACCCACACTTGAGCCACCTGTCGTAGACCATGCTATAATAAATCTATCTGCGTGACCGTGAGTGGCAGTTATTTTTTCCGCTACAGAAGGATGGTTGTTGGGCATATTGTTAATTGTGAATTGTGCAGGTATATCGCCTTGAAACCCTCCATCGGGTTCTACACACAAACCAAAAAACATTTTACTATTAAAGATATCCTGATCTGATTTTTCAGTTTCATCCACACAGGTTAAAATCAAAAAATCGCCATGCATAACCTCAGGTTTCCCGTTATCCTCATCATCCCTGTATGTAACCGCCATACGCATCGCTACTTTTGCGTCATCGAGGCTTTGAATTAATGAGCATGTGTATTGAAATTCGACGGGTTCAATCCAGTGAAGTACCGGCTTTTTGTTGCCTCCAATTAATGCTTGAGAAGTGTCGTCCTCCACACTAGCTGGAGAGTCTAACTGAGAAACAACCTCTGTAAGATTGTTTAACTCTTCTTTTAGTCTAGTAATTTCCTCGGTGAGGTCGTCTAAGTTAGCACTTTCAAAATCCATCACCCGATGTAAGTTATTTCTATTTTCCAGATTCTTTTAGCGGTGCCGTTATTACTATAAGAGAAAATCGGGGTGATTTTAGATGTAGATGAGTTGATCCTGGTAGTGGAGCCGGTACTTCCCGTAGTCACCAAGTGGCTCCTCGTCCAAGAGATCGCTCCCCCAATCCTAGCGATATACTGGCCCTTATAAACACAGTAGCTAAAAGGGTTTCCGGGATCTTCTGTAAAATTAAAAACGAGCCTTCTTTTACTTTCTCGGGTTGCCACAGTTTGCTGAAGAGACCCGCCAGGTTGAATGGGGAACCTCAATCCTGTAGAAGCCCCAGTGCCCGTGACTTTAAAGACGGCATTTTTAAAAACCTTAGTTTCTGATATTTGCTGACGATCACGAGTTAGCATTTGGATATCCACATGCACAGTGTTGGGTGCATAGGAGCTGTCAGACCCTCCAGAAATAGAAACCAAGCTGTCCGGTAAAGACTCACCAACATGAAAAAAGTTTTTGGTTCGAGCTATGACTTTTGACTGATCTGACCCCCCACTAGAGCCGAAGTCGTCAATTATTAAGCCGTTATGGTCGAAGTCTATGACCGTCAAAGGTGTAGATTTTGAACCAGACCCTTTAGCGGTTCCCACGGTCCAATAAGGAGCGCCGTGAGTAATCCATTCAACATCCCATATATCTAATCCAGGCATATACTGAGAAACCGAAGCCCGCCCGGGGAGCCATTTACCCATATCCGAATTCCCTACATTGGATGTAAGGTAGTCGAAAAGAGACTGCTGCCCGCCGTTAATAGAAACTTGAGGGATTGAAGTAAAACCTGAATCGTTAGAGTAGTTATAAGTTATAGCGTTAGGCTCTGACACCTTACCGGGTGCGTAATCCCAAGGAGTGTACTCAGAAGAATAAGAGGTACTTTCTGAATTGTTTGGGTGCTTACCCCAGTTTGAGCCGTACCCGTGAACCGCGTCATCTGAACGAAGAACAGCATATTTACGATTCAACCTAATTAAATCATGTGACTGATTAGTGGACTCCGAGAAAAACTGATTTCGAAGCTGTATAAACTCTCTCGTCAGATAAGCACGATCCATATCCCCGGTTGCAGGGGCTATTTGTTGATTAACTAAATAGTGATCGGTGTATTCTGTGTCAGTGTCACCAACAGGTAAAAATAAAGGGTCGGCCGGGGAGTTTAGCTCTGCCTGATTTACGCGATCGCCTTCGACCACATACTTTCGTACAATTTTCTGGAATCCAAGTTGGTTGTCCTGCGATATTTGCGGACGGTTTAACTCCCGAATTGTCAGGTCTTTGGCCATTGGCTTAGAACCCAGGTCTCTTGGTCAATCTAAGAGAGCCTTTGTGTTTTTGGGGGCTTATCAGTGTTCTTAGTCTTTTTCTAGCCTCTTCCGCATTACGAACAAGAAGCTCACGGTTTGCACCGTTATAGCGGGGATCCGCCAGTAGCTTTGCCTGCGCAATAGGGAATAAAATATCCCAGACTAAATCAGCCGGTAGTCTGGGCTCATCAGCATCAGCGACGAGATCAGAAGGAACAACGTTTGCATACAGTTCTACCTGATACGCTTTATCTGGCACAGGGTAGAGATAGAAGCGGGGTACTACTTTCGTATCAGCTCCCTGATCGCGATTGTCTAAATAATACCAGATCGGTCTCCCTTTTTCCGGTTCGTTGTCCTTGTAGTGTGGGAAATTTAACCCTCTTCCCGAAGGTGCACGGAAATCGTAAGCAAAAATAGATCTCGCTTTGATTTCCGCTTCCGGTCCCGTCATGGGTGACAGAGGCCCCTCACCTACTAGCTCAGGTATTTTGTCAACGGATACAACATCTGGGGTTAGGTCTGCTCCTGCTTGATCGGCTAAAAAGTCTAGCGTGAAACCTTTCTGTGCCCACATAGGTCTTTTACCATCAATAGGTGAGTAACACTCACGGTATGCCTGGTTTACAAATATACCAACCCTGTCCTGATCTACTGGGGGGAGGTCTGCGAGAGAGTCCGCCCCAAGCATGGAAGCGAGCTGATCCCGCAATGCTAAATATGTAATCGCAGCCATTAAGCGATTTTATGCGGATACGACTTCTTTTTCTACCGGTTGCTTTTTCTTGGACTTAGAGGTGGGTCTAGCTTTAGATCCTGCGCTGACCTGTACCTCTTTCTCTAGCTCTGGCTCCGGCAGCCATACGGAGAAAAACATCGACTTATAAAGTTTTCCCTGCGTTCTAAAAATATCATCCACTTCCTTTTGATTCTTAGGCTCATAAGCGTAGTGCCTAATTTCTTTGTCCCATAAGAACTGATATCTCACTTGAGACATACCTTTAACACGAATAGCGGGAGTAGTTCCCATCTGATCTCTTTTTCCGATTATTATTATTTTCATGATATATATAAAAAGCCTCCCCCCAGCAATGCCGGGGAGAGGCCAGTTTTAGGGATTTGTGGGCAGGGGAAATGCCATCAAGCTTACGCTTGAGTAATGGAAAGACCAGGAACCTGACGAACAACTTCAACAAGTTGAACGGAAGGAACGCGGCCGCGGGTGTCCTTACGAGCTCCCATTCCGTAAACCGACTGAACGCCGACTGCGGAGAGGTGTGCTTCGTTTCCGGAGTTAGCGAAATCGTCGTAATGGAAGATTTGCTCACCGTAGATTTTTCCTTTTGCGTAGTACATCGCGTCTTTACCCATCGCCAATGCATACCCGATAGGAGTACCAAGAGCGTTGGCTTGTACGAACAATGCGCCAGCGGAGAATGAGTTTGATCCGTCAGCTTTAAGGTTTGCCATATTAGCAACATCAAAACCAGTTGCAGCATTAGCAACACGAGCTAAAGCACCACCGCTTATGTTGGAGAAATCTCCAGCAGTAGCAGCAGCAGCAGCGTCGTAAGAGTAAAGAGCAACGGTTCCGTCGGTGTCGATACCTAAGATGTAGTAGGTAACTCCAGCTTCTTCAACAAGGTCAGTACCGCCACCACCAGGGATGTCGATAAACGCTCCGCGGAAGTTAGCCATGAAATCTCCATTGGTATCTCCAATTAATGCACTTGCGTCAGCAACTGCTGAGTAAGCGTAGAAAGTAGGAAGAAGAGGAGAACCTTGGCGTCCACGAGCTGTGTCGATAAGAACGTTATGGTTAGCGATGATGTTGTTGTCCCACTTAGCGTATGAACCGTTGTACAACTTATTATTGTCACTTCTAGCGTCAGCTTGAGTGATTGCTTCTAAGTAGTCGGGGTCAGAACGGAGGGGGCGTAAGCAAGCGTCAGGAGCGAAGAACAAGTAACCAGGGATTTCTTGGTTGATGTCTCCACCAGTGCTCATAGGCTCACCGCCGTTAGCGATAAGAGCTTGTTTTGCTTCCTGGATGATGTCGGTGGAAAGACCGTCAACATATTTAAGGTCGCCGTTTGCGCCGGTTCCGTATCCGCTGATCAAGTTTCCGCCTGTGTTCAAGCAGATTTGACGAAGGGAGTATTGGATTTGGTCTTGCTCGGTGCGTGACATCCACTCGGACATAACCTCAGCAGAAAGCTGGTCGATGGTTTTACCGGTGAAGCGCATAAGCTTAAGGACTTGGGTCCAGGAGACAGCGTGACGGACAAGGTCAACTTCGATACTGAAAGTTCCGAAATCGAGGGTGTCAGTAGCGTTCTTGAGGATAGACTCCCCACGGACGCCTTGTCCACGAATTGGTGCAACAGTAGTGAATGTTACTTTGTCAGATCCGCCTGCGCTAAGATCGCGTTTTTCAGTGATTGGTTTACCGCTTCCTTCTCCGCCGATGAACTTGGCGAATACGTTTTTTTCGCGAGCATCGCGAGAAACGAGCTCGGACCAAAGGCGTGAGCGTAAGTCGGAATTACCGTCTCCTTTAAGAAGATCGCCGTATGACGTTGTGTTTGATAATAGATCCACATTGCCCAAGTTCGCACCGAAGGTGTCGGCTTGAGTTGGGACAACTGGAGGAGTTGAGAATTTTTCAGCCATTTTATTTAATTATTTATAGGGTTTTAGATTTCCCCGATTATCTTAAAGGTTGTGCTCCTCCAGGATTCCCAAGCAGGGCATATAAATCGTTATTGCTCATAGTGGGAACTTGTTGAAGTAAACCTTCGCGAGTTACAGGGGTGTTTACAGGTTGTGCGGCAGTTCCCGTCGTCAAGACCTTTGCCTGAGTTCCCATCTGTGGAGCCTGCGGCTGAGGAGCAACAGCTTGTGGCTGAGGTGCTTCCTGCGGTGCTGGAACTATAGATGCAAATTCATTGGCGAGTAATTCAGGCCATTTTGGCGAGTTGAAAACTGCTGCGTAGTCGGGGTCCGATTGAGCGTTCGCGACATAATCATCAAACTGTTTCCGATAAACAGACTGCTTATCAGATAGAGCGGGATAACGATCGTAAACTCTGTCTCGGCTTTCCATCGCTTTACTGCGATGGGTTTGATAAACCTGCTGCTCTCTTTCCTGCTCCATCTGCTGTTTACGGAGAGTTAAGTTTTGCAGTTGAAGCTCTTGTTTCATTATGTCCCTCTGGAGCCTAAGTGCTTCAGTGGTTTCAAGATCTTCCGCTGCTTTCTCAACTTTTCCTTCAAGCTCAAGAATGGTAGCGCGAATGTCGTCAGCCTGTTGATCTATGCCTGCGATTGGGTCGGGCTCGTTCGCCTCGACTTCATCCTGTGTGGGCGTTAAATTTTGATTTGAATTAGGGGTGGGAGCAGTTTCTTGTCCGTATATTACACGAGATGCATCGGCAAATGATCCGCTAAATCCTTCCGATCTGTAAAGATCTATGACTTGCTGATCTAGCTCGTTTCGAGGTCTAATCCTCCGCTTCCCGAGCTTTTCGTCCTCTGCTTCCTCAGCTTCCTCTGCCTCCTCTTGGCTTTCGACCTCCGGCTCTTGGCTTTCGGCTTGCGGCATAGGTTCCACGGCTTGGGTCTCCGGGATTTGCTCCTCGGCTACTGGCTCTGGATCCTGGGCTTGAGGCTCCTGCGTTATACCTAATGCACTGCGCAGTTCGTCGGTTGACGCCTGCTCAATGCTGAACTGTTCCTGTCCTGTTTCTTGCGGGGATTCAACCTCCGCGATTGATGTTTCCATAACGCGAAGATATACAATCGGTTACGCCAATGTAACCGGTTGGAAGAAATAAAATTACCCGTAAGTACCTTTACGAACAGGTTTCTTATCGCCTTTTTTGGCTTTATCTTTACCAAGGCAGGTGCCGAATTTAGCGCAAAGATTTTTTCTTGCAGGGTCGCATTTTTCGCAGTGTTTAAATTCTTTAGCCATCAGTCTTTGTGTTTAAGTGTTTGAATAAGTTTAGTGATCATATAGGCAGTCGTTGCTATACCGCAAACGATTGCAATTATATCACTCCACTGTCCCAAAGAAACAGTTGCTACAGTCCCCCCAAATCCAACAATCATAGGCGTATCACTCATTTTAAATTATCTGTTTTTAGTTTTTTGTTTACAAAATGTCTGCCGTACCAAAATTGAAAGATGAAATAGATTATCGAAGCCAAAGCGCCGAGCATCAGTACATCATAAATACCATCGATCGTCTTCTGGAACCACCCCTTGTGCTCATTTAAACCGAGTTCCACGATCTTTTTTACATCTCCGGAAGTTAAAGCTTCAACCTTTGCGACTGCTTCTTTTACTTCTTCTTCTGATTTTAAAACCTCCCCGCTAGCAGCTCCAGCAAATGCGCCAAGGGCCCCACCTCCAGGTCCTCCGACCAAGGCCCCTACTCCACCACCTACGGTTGCACCGGCAACAGGGTACAGCTTTTTAAAACTACATGACGATGATAGTAGTACAAGTATAGCGAGGACGATTTTCATTAGCGTAAAAAAAGGGGCCGGAGGAATTGCCTCCAGCCCCTTAAGAGATTCAATTTACAAGGCTCTTTGAATTATGCATTCAATGCAGATGTAAATTCTGCTAAAGAACCAAGGTTGTCAGCACCGATGAAAACATCATTAACTTTGATGTCCATAAGCTCAGCGGATGAGTCATCGCTGGAGATGTCGGTCGAAGATGCGGTTGCGCTAGTTTTGTAGCATACGAACTTGTCTTCACCTTCGTCGAATACCAATGCAACATTGTCCTCGGAGGATCCACGTTCCATGATAAGCCCAACGTCATTTCCGTTGTTAGCGCTGTCATTTGCTCCGTCATTGAGAAGCATGATCGAGTCTTTAACCTGGGAGTTAACAGTTTCAAGACTTGTGGTGGTACCTTGAACGGTAAGATTACCGGAAAGAACCAAGTCAGTACCGTTTACAGCACCGGTGAAGGTCGCGCCAGCAAGGTTAGCTTTTGCTGCGTCCAATGCGGAAACTGCTGCTGCACGAGTTGATGCTTCATTGGAAACTGCGGTTTGGCGATCAGTAACTTCTTGTGCGAGGTTTGCGGTAAGAACTCCTTCAGCAGCAATTGCACGGGTTTCTTCAGCGTCGATTTCGCCTTGAAGAGCGGTGTCTGCGGAAGCTCTGGTGCTTGCTTCAGAAGAAACAGCAGCGATACGAGCAGTTTCTTCGTCAGAAATAGCAGTAGCGTTAGCAGATTCTGCGGCTCTAGCGGTGGTAGCTTCAGCGTCGATGTTGCCTTGAAGAGTGGTGTCAGCAGCTGCACGAGCGGATGCTTCGTTAGAAACTGCGGTGGTACGATCAGAGATCTCAGTGTTGAGATTGCTGGTCAATACACCTTCTGCTGCGGTTGCGCGAGTTTCCTCATCGCTTATAGCGGTAGCATTAGCTGCTTCTGCTGCCCTAGCGGTTGATGCTTCGGTTGCGAGGTTTGTGGTAAGAGTGCTGTCAGCGGCTATACGTGCTGCTTCTTCGTCCGAGATTGCGGAATTAACTCCGTCGATCTTGGTTTTTACTGCACTACCGATTTGTGATAGAATATTAGACATAGTTTTGTATGTATTTTTGGGTTAGATTAATCTGGGTTAAAATAGAAAAGCCTGTGCTTCCCGTAAGGAGAATGATCGCCTATATTTAGCGGTTTCTCAATCGGTTGCCCGGTTTTACAACCGGTCGCACTGACCGCAAATGAGCGTTACTAATCGGTTATGGGTGCAAGAGAAAATCGATACCTATCTCCAAGACAAATCAGGGAGCGCATGGATGTTTCTGCTGGAACCATTAGACGCTGGGCGAAACAATATGGATGGGAGAGGAAAGAAATAAACGCGCGGGTCATAAGATATTTGGCGTCAGATGTAGAAAATAGTCTGGGGGTGTCCTTTGAGTAATTTAGCAAGCGCTATCGGGTCGGCGGTCAACTCTATACGGGGCCTTGTAAAAATTATAGATACCGAGAATAATATAAAATCTCGAAGCTCAGACCCTGCCGGATCCCTCGCATTAGGATCCGATACAAATAAATTATACATTCATGTCGGTTCAGGCTCATGGGTGGTTATAAATACCAGTCCTGCGTAAGCCCTTTTATTGAGGCTGTTACAAAAGGTAAAGACTCGGCAGTTAAACTGTCCACCCGGATATTAGCATCTCTTCGCGCAATCCTTGGGGTTTGGACCTCCTCATAAGGAAATATAAGATCGCGCACAAAATCATGCGCTCCGTTTTTCTTTAACCACTCCCAATATAAAGACCTTGTACCCTCCTCACATTCAAGGAGTACATCAAGCTGACGGAATACGGTTGCGTAAAGCGTTGTATCTCGGAATGCGCTGATTGAGGAAGGAGGCTCGCTTAAAGCTGCCTCTATCCTAAGAATCATGTTATTCTACAGGTAACTTCTCGGTCCAATTTTCGTTGGACAGGATTTCTAAAATTTCCGAATGCGAAAAGCTGGGCTTACCAACCAAAAAGCTAGGAGTCTCACCTTCATATTTAACAAATGTCTTATCTCCTGCTACATTGTACCTTAATGTATCGGTGGAAGTTTCTAGTACTTGGTTAAAGTCAACAGAAGATACTTCCGAAGCGTCAATGATTACGTAGTTTCTCATAGTTATTAGTAAGAACGGTTAGGAAGGAGTGTCAGAGGAGAAGGTTGGTCCATTGACGAGAGTACCGTCAGCACTTGAGCCTAATGATCCTTGGTTAGTGATGGTTGTTCCGGTCCCTCCGTCGTCATCGCCCATTCTCCACCAAATTTCTGGAGCCGTGCTTAGGTTGTTTAAATCTACAGCTCCTGCTCCACTGTTGTAGATGTTAGCAATATCACCTGAAGCATCACCTGACCAAAGAGCAAACTCGTCGATTCTACCGTCAAAAGGACGATAAATAGAGCCTGAACCAAATCGAGCACCTAAATGAAAACCGTTGCCGGCACTGGCTAAACTATCGGGTGCTGTGGGAGCAGTTGAAACTGAATTTCCTACTTTAACACCGTCTAACCATAAATCATACCCAGCGTTTCCGGGATTGGTTGAAGAGTTACTTACCCATGCAGTCATGACATGATGCCAACCACTTGCAAGCGATAATCCTGATCCTGTGTATCCAATGGCTCGCCACACACCGCTTTGTTTATATTGCATAGATATTAATTCGTTGGTCAACCCGGTTTGGCTACCAAGCACGATTCCGAAATGATAACCAACGGTGTTTAAAAGAACCTGACCTGTAGAAGTGGTTGTAATAACATCGTCATTATAGAACCACATTGAACAAGTTCCTAAAGTAGTTCCTACAGTTGGACCTGATACAATATCGTTTGTGCCGTCAAAGTCTACGCTGTAGGCGTTAGAGAAAGGTGCGGCTCCGGTGCCATCGGAATCTATATCGACCCAGGAGCTGCCGTTATAAACGATGAATTTATTTGTGCTTGTCTCGAAGTATGCCTTGCCCGCAACTGCGGATCCGGTGCTTCTGTCTGCGATTGTATCTATAGATGCCATGATCTTATAATTCCTCCATTGGAGAGGTCCAATTTTCGTTGGACAGGATTTTTAAAATTGCGTAACTTCTCATAATCAGTGAGCGTTGGCCAAGAATGTCAGTGTCAAGCATCGGCTTGGAACTCTTTCCACGCGGTTCCGTTATATACTAGAACGGCGTTATCACTGGCGCGGAGAACGACATCCCCCGTAATCGGGGTTAGCGCGTCAATCGCGGCTTGATCAGCGTAAATATTTATATCACTCATTATGCGTCGTTGTTATAGGTTTGCCATGCGGAACCATCAAAAATGTAGAGATCGTCAGTATCAGTTCCGTACATAATAGTACCTGCTGAATCACCGGACCGCGACCGGATGTTAGATTCTGTATCGCCGGATATATTTAAGGTGGCGATGATATCAAGGTAGTCAGATTTTACTGCCTCAATAGTGCTTTGCTGCCAGAAAGAACCGGTCCATATATAAATCAGGCTGGTGTCGCTGGTTACAGCAATTGTGCCTTTAGGGTCAGAGTCACGACCCAAAACATTAGCGGCGGTATCAAAAACAGTGACGGTTACATCAGCAGTTGTTGCAACAAAATCGCCGTAGTTTCCAATAGCGGTTTCAAGTGTGGTTACTTGGTTACTTGTAGCGACGTGGTTTGAAGCAGTAGGCTCAGGAACAATTAATGCCCCGGTCATGGTACCACCCGCGAGATTTAGCTTCTCTCCAAGCTTTCCTCCCAACGCGGTTCCTAATTCTGATAAAATACTCATATGGCGGTTTGGTAGTTAATAAGGTTAAGATGAATAATTAAATAAGATGCAGCCTGCATCAATCGGTTGGCGGCTTTTTTTTACTCACCATCCCCATTTAAGGCGGATAGAAAGGCGTCCACATCCAATTCGTCGGATACTTCCTTGAAAGAATTTAGCTCTTCCGGTGCATCCTGGATGACTTCGGAAACAGTTTCGGTATTGGACACGACCTGATTTTGTAAAGCCTCCATTTCCTGCTTTGTCATGAAGAGGTCAACGACGCGCCCTGTTGTACCGTTTGCATTGGTCACAGTATTAGGGTCGTCGTTTACGCCCGCGCTGTTGAATGCTTTAATATCTCCCATTATATAATGGTATATGGCTCTCCCGGCTGACGGCTTCGCAACGCATGTATTGCCCGACCATAAACAAGTCTGTACTATTAGAACTCATTAGGGAGTGTCAGAGGATATTGTTGTTGTGCTAGAGAACGGGACTGCGTGTGCTGTTCCATTAGTTCCGCGGTCTGTCACGTTAACAACAGTTCCGCCGTCTGAAAGCCCCTCAAGGTCCCCCATTCTCCACCAGTGAACGGGTTGGTTTGTTAGACTCATTAAATTAGCGGGCCCGTTTCCTCCATTGTATATCTCTGTAATCTCAGAAGACGCATCAACATCCCAGACGGCCACCTCGTCCATGTACCCAAGAAAATATTTTGAGTTACTACCACGAATCCCTATTTTTGTGCTTGCGCTAAAGTTAAGGCCGAAAGGTGCGCCCTTAATATCTGCTGTAACAAGCTGTCCGTTAAAGTAAATTTCAAAGCCAGCAATACTGGCGTCTACGCTCAAGCTATTAGTCCAGTGGAAGAATATATGGTGCCAGTCAGTTGATATTACACTGGGCATTCCGTTTACTCCCGGAGTTGCATATGTACCGCCAGCGTTGCCATGAATGCCTAAAATAGGATTAGTTTGTTGGTGCACTCCTGAAGCTGTAGTTATAGCCCCAAGACCTGGCTCGAAATTATAACCTGAAAACCCAAATAGCCCCTGCGAGGAAGAGCTAGCGGATATAGTAGCAGTAGGCTTTATCCAGAACGACATTGATTTAACAGCTGTTGTGGATGCGGACACAGTTAAGTAGTCGGTCGATGCATCAAACAATGTGCTAAATTCATTAAGGAATGTATTTGCGAGTCCAGAGCTTGCGTATTTCCTCCAGTCAGGAGTTACGGGTGTAGTATCCCAAACCCAAATTTCGGAGGAGTCGGTGTTAAAATATGCGTCACCGTTTGAGGCAGTTGCTTCAATGCTTGACGCTGTTGTACTGTTTATTGTTAAAAACTTACTCATTAGTTGTAGGGATTAAATATCTTCCAGTTTGTTCCGTCATATACATAGAATGCGCTACCATCGCTATTGAGCGCGTAGGTGCCAATGTCGTACCCTGTTAATGCCGCTATCTCTTGCTCAGTTCCTGGTGTTATCGAGGATGCAAAATTTAATGGACCGTTGTTTAGCCCGCTCGGACCTGCGGCTGGCGGCTGGAGGCTTGCGGCCATCGAGCTTGGGCCTGCGGCTGGTGCTAAAAGAGTAGCGGATAAATTACCTGGGCCAGAAGCCGGTGGGTTTGAGCTAGCGGATAAACCGCTTGGGCCTGCGGCTGGTGGGAGAAGGGTTGCGGTTAAATTACCCGGGCCTGCGGCTGGTGCTAGTTGGACGGAGGATAAAGAACTAGGGCCTGAGGCCGGGGGTATTACAATAACTGTACCCGACGAGCATATATCTTTTTCCTTAACTAACCCGACCTTGTTTAAGGAACGGTTGCACACCCAATCCGACCGTTCTGCGGTCTTTGCGGATTTCCCCCAGCGTGCAACGAAGGCCATTGGACCTGCGGGGTTAAACTGTTACTGAGCTAACAGCGAGGCTTGCTGAACCATCCCCAACCTTATACCCAGCAGCATTTTTAGCAGCTACACAGTAGTAGTAAGTTCCAGTAGCACTGACAGAATCTGGGCTTGTTGTACTTGATGCATCCCAGGCAAGACTTGCTTCTACAAGCCGCAGCTCTTGCGTACTAAGGGCCGCGCCGCCGTGAATAGCGTCCAAAGCAGTTTGAAAATCGGACTCGGTTGCTTTGATTGTAGCTGCAGTAGGTTCACAAACATAGACTTCTAAACTGTCCACATCACCGGGATCAGAAGTTAAAGCAGTCCAAGATAGTTGAATATTAGCCATAATATATAAAAGGTTAAAAGAATTACTGTAATACTACGGGTCTGAGGCCCTTCCCATCAACCGGTTGCAGGTCTTCTCACTTTAAAAAGCTCGGGGTGCTTTACTTTTCTATTTTTTGATTCGATCTTAAGCGTTTTCTCTGCGAGACCCATTGGCGATAAGCCTTCAAGTGCGTTAATGACGGCTTTGATAGCAATTGTTTCTTCCGCGGTCGTGTCTCGGTCAAGCATTTTTGCGAGGTACCGGGCACGTTCCTTTTGAAAACGTTTCTCAAGATGTAGAAAAGCTTCGTCATTTGTTAGCCTTTTAATATCGGCTAACTGATCGAATATTACGATATCACTCATAAATCAAGCGGCTGCTATAATGAAAGCAAGCAGTTCAGCGTAACGCACACCTCCAGTGAATATACCACTTTTTGTTCTAAAGTCTTTCATGTTATTTGTTTTCTAAAGTTTCTATGCGTGAGGCGAGGTCGTTGATTGTAGATTGCTGGGATTCGTTTTGAGATTTTAGTTGATCAATTATTTGTTGTTGT
>Ga0098048_1000229_pt1 | contig 28639 bp, 25 predicted proteins | sample 13_taG_FD_75052 | JGI IMG/M metagenome (GOLD analysis project Ga0098048, IMG submission 75052) | Marine viral communities from the Subarctic Pacific Ocean - 13_ETSP_OMZ_AT15268 metaG | ecosystem: Environmental > Aquatic > Marine > Oceanic | place: Pacific Ocean | collected 2015-01-16 | reverse complement strand
TACAAGCACGTACCCGAATACCATTCTAATACGTACAACCTAACCCCGCTAGTGACTGCGATGTGATACTGCGTATTTCTACTACAGCACCTGGGTACCACCCCTGGCTAGTCAAGTTCGACCTTTCTGGTAAAGGCCTCTTCCTTGCACTATAAACAAAAATTAATTACTTTTTTGTTGCTTATGTACTTAATATAACAGACTTTATATATAAAGTCAACCTCTTTTTTACCAAAATATTAAATTTTTTGTAATCTAGGGTCTGTACTAAGTATGTTCTTTTCAGCTCTTGGTCTAGATAGACGATTTTCAGCCATTTTGCGTGCTATTGCTTTATGTGCTAGTTCCGTTTTTCTCTTTTTGCGAGCTAGTTCGAAGTCTTTGTGATTCATAACACTCTCCTCGTTAAAGTTAAGTGCGTTCCTTCGCTTATGCTACTTCCGGGCTTGTCGCCTGAACGTTGTATTATTATTTAGTATCTAGCACTCGAATAAGTTCGTGTTCTCTATCCAAATATTTAAAGTCAATCTTTACAGGATCAAACTTATCTAATGCATCAAATACTATTTGTGTGTCTAACTCTCCACAAGTATAGACATCTAATTGGATAAGTTTTGGACATTGTTCGTCCCATATGTGTATTGCTACGTGTGATGTTTCAATAATAGTAACACAAGTAAATCCTTTGTTACCTTCCATATCACAATACTTAACATAAGGTCCCATCATGATCTTCATACCAATGTCTCTAATTAAATTAGAAGCCCAATCAGTAATAGTTTGTTCGCATATTGGAGGATTACTTACTTCTGCTCGTACTATTAAATGTTTATGTTTCATAAATTATTATTTGTATATAATTTATACCTTATTTGCAACAAAAAGTCAACCAGAAAATTTAGTCATAAAAATAGGCGCCGTAGCGCCTATTTTGTTATTTTTTAATAACGACTTAGCTAAAGCTAACGTTAGCAATGCTAACACGAGCTAGGTAGTCTGCTGCGTTACCTAATGAACTTGCAGTGTTGTTTAACTCAACATATCCGTATCTAGTCATGAATGACACAACTGGTTCGAATGATGATGGATCTAATACAACGCCACTTGACATTAGTGGGATATATGGGCAATAGAACGCTGCTGCGTCTGATTCGCTTGATCCCTTGTAACCTACAAGTACGTCTGCACCATCGCCAGCATATGTGTTTACATATACTTTCATTGCATTGTTCAATGTACCAACCATTTTAGTGTTAGTTGGTGCTTCGAATGTACCTTCTGTTGTTCTTGCGAACGCTGAAGTTGTAGCTGACTGTAGTACTGTTAATGCAAATGGTGATACCACTGCCCAGTTACCTGCGCCTCTACGTGTACGTTGTGCAATTTTGTTACTTGCGCGGTTGATCATAACTGCTAATGCAGCATGCTCGTCACCTACGAAAGTAGCTGTTCCTGATACACCAGCTTGGTCATACTGAACATCTGATTCAGCTGAGCCTGCTAGTGTGTTAAGACTTGCTAGTACTTCTTGGTCAATCTCAGCTGTAATTTCTTGAGCCAAAGCAGCCATAATTTCTGCTTCAACATCAATACCATGCTGTGATTGTGCGTCTTGTGCAGACTCAAAAGTCCAACGTGCTGATAGCTTACGTGATTTAGCTTCAACAGTCTGTTTTAAGATCTGAATAGACATTTTGTTTCCAGCTTCACCTTCTAATGCTGCTGTTGCATCAGCTTTGCCACTTGTAGCATTACCTGAATATGCTTCAGCAATTTTGAATGGTGATAGTGCTTCTTCACCAGCTACAGCACCGCTTGCGCCTGTGCCTACAGTGTCGCTATAGCGAACACGTAGCGTGTGAATTTGGCCTACTGGGCCAGTCATAGGCTGAACACCAACGATTTCATTAGCAATGACTGTTGGCATTACACGTCTGATGACGGGTAAAATTACTCTGTTAAGAGTTGCGACGTTACCGGCGGATGTTGCACCTGCGCCTGCAGTTTCTGACAAATACTTGCGTGTATTTTCCAGTGTAGCTGACATTACAGATTTCTTTGTGCCTTGAAGGCCTTCAAGAAGTGCGCTCTTCGTATCCAGCCAGCGACTTTCTAATAGTTCTGACATAGTTTTCTCCTTAATTTAAACCAGCTAAACGTCTAATGTCAACGACATTATCGTCTTGCTTTGAACTAACGTTAGTTTGTTTTCTATTGCCTGTGATTTCTGTGCCTTCTGTAATTACTGCCTTCTGCTTCGCTGGAGATTTACCATCAATTACTGACGGTAGGTACTTGTCAAATGCAGATTGTAGTCTGTTTGTTTGTACTGATTCCAGTAAATCTGTCATGATTTCTTGTTCTGCTCTGTTTAGTGGGCTTAACAATCCATCAATAGTTTCTTTGCGCTCAGCGATTTGTGCCATACGCTTAACTTCGTTCGCCTTAGACTCAGCTAAAACTTTTGCTTTTGTTGCAAATGCTTTTGCTTCAGCTAGTTGTTTGTCTTTAACTGCAACTACATTCATAAGTTTTGCAACTTCTGAATTTTCATTCAGATGACTTGTTGCGTACTCAGATGCAAATGCTTCAAACATTTTGCGACCGAAATCGTTCTTACGTGCTTCTTCAATATCTTCTTTCAATGCGCTAATCTCACCTTTAAGAGTGTTTTCAACGATTGTAGATACTTTATCGGCACTTTTCGCAATGAAGTTAGTTTTAACTTCAGCAAATTTATTTTTAGCTTCTTTTATAAGTTTGACCTTAGTTTCTGCTAAATCTTTTTTGTCTTCATGGAACTCTGCAATTTCTTTAGCAAGTGCATCGACAATAAAGTTCTCAAGCATACTGAACTTATCAGACATTGCTTTTTGATCTTCATGTAGCTCAGTAACTTCTGACTTTAGTGATTCTAAAACAAATTTTTGCATTAATTCTGCGTCTTCACGCATCTTTACTGCATATTTTGCTTTAGCTTCAGCTAGTTGTTTGCGATCTTCTGCAAACTCAGCAATTTCTTCAGCTAAACGCTCTGAGATCATAGCATCGATAGCTTCAACCATAGTTGATTTATCATGCTCATATTTCTTAGCAAATTCTTCGCGAAGTTCAGCAGTTGCTTGCTGACGATTCTCTTTGATTTTGCTTTCCCAAGCGCCTTCGATTTCAGCACGTACTTCTTCAGAAACTACATCGTTTTCAAAAAGTGTTTTAAGTGCGTCCAACATATTATGTTCTCCTTTTATTGGAGTCTACTGATTATATTAATCAGAGATTCTTTTAAGTATTTTTGTGCCTTAGTGTCGTGTTTAGTTGCCTGTGCAAGTTCGTATGCCTTCATTCCTCCACGTGCATTCATTAAATGCTCGTAAATTGGTGTCGGATACGCACCAGGGGCGCTAGGCTGAGCCACAACGTCCACAGTGATTATTTCAAAATCAGAAACTTCGTTGCCGCCGTCTTCTGATACGTTACCACTACCACGCGATGAAACACCTAGTTTAACACCATTTTGTATCATAGTGCTAACTAATTGCCCCATCGGAGTTGGTAGAATTTTTAATTTACCATAACCGTTTGCGCCATCCATCCAACATTCTTGGATCATATGACTCACGCGGTCTAAGTTAATGTTAAGTCCTTCTGGATGATCAACTTCTCCGAGAACTGAATATCCTCCAGTGATTTGATCATTGAGAGTTTTGACAGCCCTACCAATTTCGTTTACAGGATATACACGTTGGTTTGCGTTACGCACTCCACCTTGTATACAAATACCTTTCATGTAAAGATCTTTGCCCCCATTGGCGTTATCGGTAGACTCAACGACTATATTAGCCTGGTCGAATGTCAGATGCTCTCGTAAGTTTATCATTTAAAGTTCCTTAACCTTAAGAACCGATAGTTGATTTACTATCTGCTCCGCTTTCGCCTGCGCCTTTTTTCTCTGCGCCGTGGCCTTTTGGCTGTGCTTTCATGCTTTTTGATGCTTTGCCGCCTGGAACATTTACGTTACCAGCTGTTTCATCTTTTGGAGATGTTCCTGCTAGTCCGCCTTCTGTTCCGCCGTTTCCGCCGTCTGCATTCTGCGCCAAGTTTGAAGCAGTTCCGCCCATGTCATTTGCACCAGCTACAGTTGACTTTGAGTTTGCACCGTTGTCGCCCATTTTTGCTGTTACTTTTTCAACATATTCACGCATTGTTTCTGCTTCTGATTTAGATGATTCATCAGTTTCTTCGTCTGCTGCTTCATCTACTTCTTCATCTGATGCTTCGTCGACTTCTTCGTCAGTTGCTTCAAACGCTACTGATTCTTCTTCAGCTTCGTCGTCACCGTCAGCGTCCATATCCATGTCGCCTTCGTCGTCTTCAGCTTCGCCTTCGTCGTCGCCCATCATTTTTTCAAATTCAGCTTTTAGGTCATCTAACGCAACTTCTAGATCGTCAACACGATCTTCTACATCACCTTCAGCATCCATATCCATATCCATATCCATGTCACCGTCTTCTGCGTCACCGTCCATGTCCATGCCCATTTTGTCCATCATGTCATCAGCTGGATCGCCGCCTTCAACTTCAAACTCATCTAAGTTAAAGTCTTCGTTAGTAGCTTCTTCGTTGTCGTCATCATCTGATGCTTCGTCTACTTCTTCGTCAGTAGTTTCGTCTACTTCTTCGTCAGTAGTTTCGTCTACTTCTAGATCTGACTCTAGTAGTCCTTCGTAGATGTCTCTTGATTTTTCAACCACTATTTCGTGGAATAATTCTTCTGCTCCAGCTTTGTCTTCGTTGACTAGCTTTTCGAGCATTTCTTCAAATTTATTACTCGCCATTATTTTCTCCTATAAATTGTTGTACCTATGGTAAGGCTGTCCTTTGTATTTAACGTATATAGAGAAAAGTGTGTAGAAATAGGCTCAAAACGAGCCGTTTTTAAAAAATCAGGCTAAAACAAACCGATTTTTGAACTCTTGAACAGTAATTGTGTTGTAGTTTTCAAGTTTATTTAGTTCCTCTGGACAATAATTATCTGGTGCTATTACCCTTACAAACTCAGTTTTTTCATGTTCTTTTACTACACTAGTTGTTTGTCGTAACCAATTTCCAAAGAATGTAGCACTATCTTGTGACTTTTTGTAGTTAGGAGTATCAGCATATAAGTTATTAAACTTCATACCGTCTTTTAATCCTTTGTAGTCAAAGCCTAGTATATAAATTGTTTTATGTCGATGTTGTGCTGATAACCATAATGCTGTTGGTCCACTTGACCAACCTTTTCCTGGTTGAAAATAATTAAAATGTTGAAGACCTTCGTAGGACTTATTATAATTTGTCCATACTTGATTTTTATGTTGATACATTGATTTATTAATTTCTAAAATCATTTTAACATCAACTGCAACTAAGTAATCTGGTCTAAATGTTCGATACAAAGCATTACATCCATATACCGGACCGTACTTTTTTAGCTCTTCGGGCTCTATGCTTTTTCTACTTAAACCGTTACCTAAAACAAATGCTGTATTTTGATTGTGAGCAAATCTACTTTCGTCTACTATTTCTTGATGTGCAAAGTTTATTGGTTTAGCACGTTTAGCAAACTGTTCTTTTTTGTCGTCAGACATTTTTTCTAAACGTCTAATTTCCATTAACCGTGTTGCTTCTTCTTTTGAATATTTGGTCTTATCTAATTTTGCCATTAAACACCGGCAGCGGCTGCTTGCGCTGCTATTCCATACATCTGTCTAACAAAGTTTAATTCGTCAGCTTTCTCATTTGTATGTAGCTCGCTTGCTTTCCTTGCACGGTTAATTTGGCGTAGGGTAAGTCTTGTCTTTCTTGTATCGTCAAAATTGACAATTGAATCATCATATTCGGGCTCATAGCGATTATCGTCTACAGGCTCAATTGTTTCTTTATCAAAATAAAATAATTCTCTTAATATCATAATACTATTTATATCGTTTGATCAGTTGCTGGCGCTGCGCCTGGAGCTCCTGCAGTGTCACCGCCTGTTGCTGTTTCTGGTGGAGTTGCTTCTGCGCCGATTTCTGGTTCTTCACCTTCGGGTGATATATCCTCTGCTCCACTAATGTCAGCACTAATACCTGCTGAACTAATACCTGCTCCGCGCATTTCTGCACTTGCATCAGATGCTGGTTGATCTAATGTTTCATCATTTTCTTCACGCCACATACGTTCGTTCTCTGCAATTTCTTCTGCACTCATACCTAAGAAACGTTTCATTGCAAAACGATTTGAAATATATGGTATAGCACTCATCTGTGTATATGTTGGTACACGAGCATTGTCTAGTTCTGATTGTCTATATGCAGCAAAGTTTTGTGGTGGTTCAAATTCTAAGTCAAACATTGCTGTGTCAATGTTTACACCTTTCTCTAAAAGATATCTTTTAAATTCTTGGTTAAAGTCTTCTATAATAAGACCTTGTAAACGCTCACAGTAAGTGTTAAAACGTAATTCTTGAATAAATGCTGTACCTACTCTACCATCATTATATGATGAAGTTGCGTCATCACCGCCGGTAGGCAAGTAGCTGCTAGGGATTCGTAAACCGCGTACGAGCTTATTAGTAAAATATCGTAAGTCATCAATTTCTCCGAGATTAGTTCCGCCTGGTAGTGTTTCAACTTTAGATCCTCTACCTTCTGCTGTTTGTGGGAAAAAGTAATCTTCGTTAATTGACAGAGGATTGTAAGAACTGTCTATGACATTTGTGCCTCCACCTGTCGCTGATGGGATCCTTCTTTGATGGATTTCCGTTTTAACACGTTCAACAAATTGCATAGCAAGGTGCGATGGCATGTTACCCACATCAACGTAGAATACTCTGCGCTCAGGCGCACGTTGTACCCGATAGATAATAATCGCATCTTCGAGTAATTCTTTTTGTTTGAATACTTTAAATATTGTTTCTAATAATGAGTTACCAAAAGGAAAGTTATTGTCTAATCCTTCTGACAGACTTAGGTGTAACACATGCTGTGCGTCGACAGCAACTTCGCCTTCTTCAATAGCAAAACGTGAACCTGGTGGTACATTAACACCGCCAGTCATTCCTCTTGCTCCGCCAGTTTGATAACTTGCGCCAGGACTACTTATGTTACCGTTTGTAATATGCGGTGATGTTGCAACCATTTCTTTGAAATTTAAGTTTACATCTTTGATAATGTACTGTTCAGGCTTTTTGCCGTCTGATTCATTTACAATAATACGTGTAAGTTTTGCAGGATCAACATGAAATAATTTTTTCGTTTCTGGATCTCTTAGAAATATTGCGTCACCGTATTTGAATACATTACGGAATGTTCTAAACATACGTGTTTCAAAGTTGTTAATTTTGCACCACTGTTTTAGATATTGACCTAAAATATTAATTTCGTTGTTAGTTGCTGATTTGTTATAATGAAAATTAAAGTTCGTTCCATTTTCATCATTTTTCTGTGTACAAAATTCAGCAAGGATATCAAGTGCGGCATTTACCTCACTGTCGTTGTCCATTGTGTTATATTGTCCGTAGCGTTCAACTCTATTCGGACTACCTACATATACATCTGGTAAGTAACTTGAATAATTTGATCTTGCAGGGCCTGGTCGACCGTTTGCTCCGCCTCCACTTATTGGTCCGTAACTACCGCTTAGATTATCGCCTGTGGGCACTGGGGTAAAATATTTTTTCCAACTCATATTATGCTCTTCCTAATCCGCTCATTAAATTGCCCGCACTGCGCATTGTTCGAATCTGTTTATTTCCAATATCTTTCTGCATGTTATTTATATTAACTAATTGTAACATGGTTTGGTTCAGAATGTCAAGTTTTTCTTCTACAGATCCGCCCTGTGACATTGTAGCCATAGCGTTTTTAGCCGCTTCTGTCATAGGAGCACCCATAGTTGCCATTTGATCTTGTAATTGCTGTGCCATATCTGGCATTCTGTTCAGCATTGACTTCATATTTGGAATTATTGCGCCATCCATGCTAGGCACAAATGTTTCTGGACCTAGTTCGCCAATTTTGTATGCAACATCTTGGAGTACGCCGCCACCAATTGCTTTTGGTTTTGGAGGTAAATTATCTAAATTTGTTGGAAATTCAGATGTTACTTCTGGATTAAGGTTTCCGTCAAAAAAGTTTGGATCCAGTGCACCGGCAAAAGTACCAATAGCCGCAGTAAGTGTAGCTGCTCCTTTTTCTAATGCCCCTACAAATACGCTGTCAGGACCCATTCCTTTAGCGATATTTTCATTTAATTTTGCAGCACTATTAGCAAGAGCCAACTGTACCTCATTTAAAGATGCTGACATTTCTTGACCAGTAATTCCTCCGCCTTTTTGCGTTTTTGCAATACTAGTTGTTTCTTTTACAATATCTCTAAATGTTCGTACATACGAAGCTGTGTCATTTAAAGGTTCACCTATGTTTCTTGCATGTGCGCTCACCTGGTCGATTATACCGCCTACTTCTTCTAGATTACCAGCTACCATTTGTGCAATAGGATTTACTTTAGCATATGTAGCTATTGTTAATCCTTCAGTGCTGTTAGAAAACGCAATAGATGCTGCTGTTAATTGCTCACCTAATTGTTTAGCTTTTTCTGTTTCGCCATTTTTAATTGCGGCTGCCATTTGACGCCCTAGTTCGCCTGCTTCTTTGTTAGTTGCCATAAATGCTTTGGTGCTTTCGCTCATAGGCACACCTGTTTGAAGTAGGTCATCTACTAAATCTCTTGCTGCTTTTGGAGCGGCTTGTAATGATGTTTGTGCCGCTCTATAAGATTCGCCTGCTCCTTTAATACCTTGTTGCTCTAGCAAACGTAGTTTGGCTTGTGTGGCGCCAGCACGTTGTCTTTCAACTAATTCATCGTTCATCCTGTCTAGATCTTTGCCAGCAACTTTTGCCATAACATCCAAGGACTCTGCCATTTGTAAAGAACTTTGAAGCATAAGCTCTTGGTTCATTGTGCCGTCTTTATTTCTAAATTTAGCATCTCTTCGTTGGAATTCTAAATTCTTTAGAATAAATTCATTTGATTCTTGTAAACTATAACCTAAGTTTTGGAAGCCAGCAATAGTGTCACCTTCCATCATTGCAGAACTTAGTTGTCTAAAACGTTTTATACCACCGGTTACGCCGCCAGCAAAGCCACTAAGCAATTCTGAATTGTTTCCGACCATATTTGCAAAATCACCTAAGGTCATTCTAGTTTCTGCTGCAGACATACGTAGCTCGCCTAGTCTACCTTCAAGACCTGCACCAACTTTAGATAACCCTCTGAATGTATCGTTTGTTTGTTCAAAATACCCAATTACACCCTTCATTTCTTCGGTGAATGCTGCTGCAATAGGTGTACCTGCAGTTAAACCGCCTACGAAATTAGTAACTGAGCCGCCAGCATTGTTAATAGCTTCTGCAGTTTGTCCTAATGCTGCCTTAAAGGGAGAACCTAAAAGTTTTTCTGACGGTGTGGCGTTAAGGCCGCCGCTACTACTGCCCCCATAATTATTTGTGGTTCTTCCGTTTTTGGCATCGTTTTGAATCCTGGTTGAAGTGGCTATACCTTCTCGGATACCTTGCTGTATAGCACCAGCTATAGTAGTTTGTAATGCTTTTAATTCGTCTTCGGTCATATAATCTAATCCAATTTGCCAAATACTTAACTTTTTACAGTATAAATATTGCTATGTATAATATATTTATCGGAAAAGTAATATGAGTAGTTTTTTACAAGAGTATCAAAGACAGCCAAAACTGTTTATTGACTTACCTAGTCGTGGAAAATGGTATAACGACACTATAATTAAAGATGCTAATTATGAACAACTTCCAGTATTTGGTATGAATGCTATGGATGAAATAATGTTCAAAACACCTGATTCTATGTATTCAGGAGAATCAACAGCTGAAGTAATTCGGAGTTGTATTCCATCAATTTTAGATCCTTGGCAACTAGTAGGATATGATATAGACTATATCCTAATAGCAATACGTATTGCAACATACGGTGATGCTATGCCTGCTGAAACAATATGTCCGTTTTGTGCAACTAGAGCTGAAAATGAAATAAGTCTTACAAAAATGTTAAGTGGATTTGCAAATTATGAAACTGATTTTACATTTGATTTAAACAATTTCACATTTCATCTAAGTCCTATTACATACAAGGCTAACACAGAATTCAGTTTAGAACAGTATCAAAACGAAAGAGCAATGTTTCAAATTGATAAACTAACTGATGAACAAATGGATTTTAAACAAAAGGATATTGAGCTTAAAAAATTATATGCTCATGGTTCAGATATAAATGTAAGAATGGCAATTTCTTATATTACATTAGTATCAAGAGATGGTCAGACTGAATCTGATTTAGCAGCAATCTCTAAGTTTATTACTGAAAATGATGCAGAATTTTTTCAAGAATTAAAAGAAAAAATATCTGAACTTACTTATAAGTGGAACTTGCCGTTGTTGAATGTTACTTGCCCAGGAGAAGAATGTGGTAAAGAATATAAATCAGCAGTTAATGTGGACTATTCAAGTTTTTTCGGAACCAGATTCTTACGCTCGAGGAATCTGATATCATCCAACTGAGCGATGATTTCGAATTAGAAATCAAAAGGATAAAAGACAATAGATATAGATTAGGTTGGTACATGCGTGGTGCATTTAGCTATCACGATCTCATGTATAAAATATCTAATGACGATTTGGAAGTTATGAACAATATTGTTAAAGATAACATTGAAGCTACCGAAAAAACTAAACTGCCTTTGATTTAGGTTGATTTATCTTCTTTGTCTGCTTTAACAATAGTTTTAGCACCAAGTATTGCTAATTTTTTAAGCTCATCTGGTAAATCATCTAATTTAATTTTCTTTGATTTTTCTTCTTGTACAACACCAGACAATTCCATAATTCTATTCAACTCACTATGGTCCTTGTGATCAAATACATCTTTTACCTTGTTGATGACAGCTCCAACAGGCTGATTTAACCCTAAACCAGAATTGATCCCTGGTATTGCGGCAGGACTCATCCAGACCTTTAATGGGTCCCTGTGTAATCCCATTACATAATTAATAAAAGTTTGTTCAGCGCCAGCTTCTCTAAGAGCGTCTGCTAGATTGTCTGGACTTAGCCAAGTAGTTCCTAGTTTATTCTTTGTGTAATCATATATGCTTACTTCTAATCCTATCATTGCGCCAACTGATTCCATTTTGCAAACCATCATTGAACCTTCATAAGTACCATATGCCACAACTGCGCCAGCAAATACAGCCCAAACTCCCGTCAGTGGAGCTGCGGCGCCACCTGTTAGGAAAGATGCAGCTGCTGTTATTGCCCCGGCTCCAACTAGCATTCCAACAGATCCAAATGCCAGCCCAATAGAGCCTACCATTAGATCTGTAGTTTCGGTTATAAGTTGCTGTCTTATTTTTTTCAAGTTATCATGGATGCTCATTAGTTTGTCATTACTAGCGCCTTCTTCTTTAGCCTCTACCAAATCATATATTTCATCAAAGTAAGAATTATAAAGAGAAACGATTCCGGAAATTGCAAAAACTTTCATTACCCAACCTGCTACAGTTGATCCTAACATCATTTGCACATGGCTGCGCATCCACTTCATTAAATTACCAGGAAGCATATCTTTTATTTTTGTAAACACACCTTTGTTTTTTGCTTTTTGTTTTGCTTCAGCTTCTCCGCCGCCATCAATATTCGAATCTACAGCTTTAGGAGAATCTACCTTAGGAGCATTTCCTGAAGGAGCATCTACCTTAGGAGCCGGTACCTTAACACCATTTACTTTAGCTGCTTTTTGATTAAGTAACTCTTTAGCGTTTCTATCTGCTATTGATCCTTTTTTAGGAGGATTTTTTCCTTTAAACTCAGATGTGTCAGTAACAATCCAATTTGCACCTTTCCATTGGTAGTTTACGCCATTTTTTAGTTTAAGACTTTGTCCTTTAAGAGGTTTTCCATCAGATGGAGTAGTTTTTGCTCCATCAAACTTTGGCTCTTTTCGATCTCCAACCTTATTTTTAGGTGCTTCTGTAATATGATATATTTTCATGAGATATCCTTAATCATTAGTTGTATGTATTTATGTTTTAACTTCGTTAAAACAAGTTTTCGCTAACGCTCAAACTATTTACTTCGTATATGATTATGTGTGATAGAAGTGATATACTTGAATTAAAGCAATATTACGAAGTAATATTGTAATTGCTTCATGTAGATTGTTTCAGTCAGATGGAACCTACACAGCGGTTCCATCTAATCTTGGTCTTCATGTGAGTTCGCCACAGCCGAGATTCGGAAGTAGGTAATTGTTTATACACTTAGTTCAATGGGCTCTGACCTTTCCCAACCTACGTCGACATCATTTACGCTAGACCGTATATTCTTAAAATATACTCTACACCGTAAACTACCTCTCGCTTCGTTCCTATTGCTAAAGAGTTTTTATGAACTGTGTTGTGTTTTTCGATTGCTAACAGTCAACCTACGTCAATCCTGCCGCCCTATTACCGGACGCGGCTCAACGTGTACGAGTGCTCCTCTCGGATGCCTTTTACTCAGCGGTATTATAAACTGGCCCGCCAACCTTAGGTGTTAGATTGTTTTGCCTTGATGTTTTGTTCTAGCAATGCCTGTTTGAGTTTGTCTGATCCGCCTACTCTAACATTGATGATACCATTATAGTAATCATCAGTTTCAAGTACACGCCTGTCAAACTGTTCTCTTGCCTCTATGTAGGACATTTCGCCTCTACCTTTACATAGGTATAATATTTCTCTTGTAAACTTGTCTTCGCCTAGTGCTGCTACGTCTGCGTTTAGTCTATCACTAGATCCCCAGTAATCTCGCCAATCGCTTTCTTTGTAACCTCGTCTTTTATTTTTCCTGCCTTTGAGTGGTGGCTTGGTAGTTTTAAATTTTGCTAGTTTTTTACCTATGTATTTTTGGCCTGTAGTGGTATTTGTAATTAGATAAACAAAGCCTTCATACTCATTTGGTATTTCGTCAATTGTTTTTCCTTCATAAGTCCACTGCATGAACTTACTTACCTGTGCCTAAGATTTTTTTGCCTCTGTTTTGGTTTTAAACTTTTCGTGTATCTCATCGCCTCTAATCTTGCTTAGTCTACGTATTTCTCTAAGCCATTTTCTACTTGCTCGATGTGTTCTAAAACTCAGTCTCTTTTCAAAATTTTCGTTTGCTTTGAAATATTCTAAATAGGCTTTTACTAGTTGATCATGTATGTCATCATCAATCATAGTACATTGCCTTTAGTGTAATTGGATTAGTACCAGTAGCATGAGCTGCTAACTTTGTATGACAGTCGCCGCCAATGCCTTTTAAAAATGCACGTTCAACCTGTGCTTGTGCAAATGTAGTTGCATGATTAACTTTCTTAACAATGTCTATAACTTCTTGATTGTCTTTTCTAGTTTGTAATGCAATAACACCTTGACCAACAGCTGGTATAGTAGGTACTCGCAACCAAGTACGTTGAATGTCTAATGCTTGTAAACCTGCTTCGGCTAAAATTATTGCATCATAATCTTTGTTATCAAGTTTTTCAAGTCTGGTATCAATATTACCACGTATGGGTTTAATTTTTATATCTAAGTTTTTATACAACTCTTTTAGTTGTGCAATACGCCTTGGACTACTAGTACCAATTGTACATCCATATCCTACACTTCCAATTAAGACATCATGGGGACTATTGCGTTTTAGCATTGCTGTAATAGACAAGTCTGGATGTTCTTCGCCTGGCATGTCTTTCAAACTGTGTACAGCGACATCAATGTCGCCTTCTAGTAGTTTTGTTTCTATTGTACTACAAAAAACACCCTTGCCACCAATTTCATAAATTGGTACATCAGGATTTAAGTCACCGTCAGTTTTAATAGTTATAATTTCGGTATCACAAGAAAGTTCTTTGCAGGCTCTTTCAGCATATGCAAGTGCTAGTTTACTTCCTCGTACTCCAATTTTTAATTTCATTCTACAATGTCAATGTCATTCTCGTATGATGTAAAGCCGTTTTCTTTTACAACTCTCATCACATAATTGACCCTTCCTATAAGTTCGTCCTTGTGTGAAATAAGGAACACATTTTTGTCACCAGCTCTACCCATCTTTTTAAGAACAGCCAATGAACCTTCTACGCCTGCGGTGTCCATACCACTATCGATAAGCTCATCAATAAACAACAAATTAATTTTTTGATATAAACTTTCCCAAACGTCTCTAAACGCAAAGCTCATGCCTAGGATAAGTCTGTTGCGTTCGCCTCTTGATAGATTATCAAAATCTAAATCTTGACCAAGTTGAGTAATTTCAACAGTTAGGTCATTTTGGAATATAACACTATGTGGTAATCCAAGTTTATCAAGATAATATGTTAATCTATTATTAAGATACATTAAATTTTGATCAATAATTTTTTTACGGATAAAACTATCTTTGTTTGTTAGTAGTTTTAATAAAAAGTCTTGATGTTCTTTGAATGTTGTAAGTTCATTGACCGGTGTCCAATCAATTTCTTGTATTGCACTGTTGTTCAATTCATCTATTTGTGCTTGATAAGGATCAGCTTCGTTTTGTTTTGCGCTAAGTGCAGTTTTTAAACTATCAACATTTTGTCTATGCTCGTATGCTTCTTTAGCAGTTTCATAAAATACACTAGGCTTTCCATTGATGTCTCCGATGTCAGACAAAGATTTAGTAACATCAATAAGTTTATCACCTATTTCTTTTTGATACGATAATGCATCGTCGAGCTCTTTAGATTTGCGCTCTGCAATTTCTGCTTTTTTATCCGCATGTAGCTCTTGTCCACATGTATAACATACAGCATCTTCTAAATCTGCGATGTCTTTGTTAACCTTTTCAACACTTTTGTCTGCACGTTGTAGTGCTGGCTCTAAAGTACTAAGTTCCTTTTTAAGAGCCAAAATAGCATTGTTGTGTTCGGTCCAATTTGACAATCTATCATGCGAATCTACTTCTGCATCAATGTCTAAATGCTCTAATTCGTCGATTGCAGATGCTAATTTGTTTACATCTTGTTGTTTTTTAGCAAGCCATGCTCGTTGCGTACCCTGCAAACTACTAATAGTACTTTCAATTTTACTATTTGCAGTTTGCATTGCTTCAATTTTTAATGTTTCGGTTGTAATTGACTCTTTAGTAATACGTGTCTGTTCTTTTAGTGCATCGGCTTTCTCACTTAGGATAGTAATACCCAACAACTGTTCAATAATAGCACGTTGATCGTTTTGTCGCATGCTTAAGAATGGTTCTGTGTAGGTGTTTAGTGCAACAATATGTTTAAACATATCATGACTCATGTCAAGCAAGCCGTCAATGTCCTTTTGTGTTTGTCGACTGTCGCCCTGTGACTCGTCTATAAGTTCTTGTTCTTGATCGTTAACAAAAAACTTTAATACATTAGGAGATCTTCCACGTTCAATCCTATAGTCTACATTATTTTTTTCAAAGTGAAGTGTAACCAACATGCCTTTGCTGTTAGTTTTATTAATTAAGTTGTTTGCTCTAATGTTTGTAAGGGCTTTTCCGTATAATGCATAGCTAAGTGCATTAATGATGGTAGTTTTACCTGTACCATTACGTGAACCGCTGTCATCTCCGCCTTGATCTAAGTTTTCGCCTAGTACAAGCGTAAGATTTTCTTTGTTAAAGTCAACAGCCTGAGTCTGATTGCCCACACTCATAAAGTTTTTTACGGTTAAATCTTTAATTTGTATCATAGTTCGTTATAAATGTCCATTAGCATCTTTTTATTAAAGTTGTCTGAGTCGATTGCATTAATTTCGCCTGCAACAATTTGATCAACGCTTTCAAATTGTTGAATATCTAGTTCGGTTGATATTTCTTCAAGCTGTTTTTGTGGTATAAGACTAATTTCTCTACAACCAAAGTTATTAATAAAGGTTTCTTTAATAAAACTTGCTTCTTCGTAGCTAATAGGTAAGTCTAAGTTTACCCGTAAATACATATTTGGCTTAATTAGTGTTGCTTGTTCGTCAATTAGCTGGCTTAGTTTAACTGTTCTGTACTTAGGACAGTCTGGCCAGTTAATATATACAGGTTCTGCATTGTTTTCACGATCTAATATCATCATACCACGATCATCGTCCCATGCATCAGCATAGTTATGTGGAAACGCATTGCCTAAATAATGTATTTTACCTTGTTTTTGTCTTTTATGGAAGTGACCACTGAATACATACTCTTGATGTTCGAAGTGTTCAGCTTTTAGTTCGCCGTGATCGGGCATTTGTACCATTGCATTCATATAGAAACTTGGTAATTCGAAATGACCAAACATGTATTTGCTTTTTATACTTTTAATTGTTCGCCATTCATCACCTACTAACCACGGAACAAGAGCAACATCATCTTCAATGTATACTTCGTCAATAAATGTAATACCAGGAATATGTTTTGCAAACGCTGTACTATTAACATCGCGTTTGTCTTTGTAATACAAGTCGTGATTGCCGTCAAAGAAGTAAAACTTCTCAAAAGATTTACCTAACTTTTCCATACAGCGTATTGTTGCATCCATTGTTGTTAGGTTAAGTGAATTTCTGTTGTGATGCCAGTCACCGCAGAAGATACCGGTTTCGCAACCAGCAGCTTTTGCTTGATCTATGTACCAATCAACAAAATTTTCACAATCTTGGTTGTGTACTTTGCTATTGCCCTTAAGGCCAAAGTGTATATCTGTAAAAACAGCCGCTTTTTTAAACAATTTTATATCTCTCTATAGTCATACTGTACGTATTATACGTTCAAATAATACAAAAGTCAATGACTTATTTGGTAGCATTTATTTTAGCTGTTTCTCTTTTCTGTTCGGCTTCCCATTGTCCTTGGTTTTGCCTTGTAAAACTAGGATTCATGTCGTTCATTTCTAAAATATCGTCTCGAATGTTCTGATTACGCTTTTCAATGTTGATAACTCTAACAAAACTGTTAGTTACAGCGGCAGTATAGTAAGCAAATGGGTTAGCAGACTTAGATTCGTCAAACTGTAAGCCAATCTGTGCTAATTGTAGTATTGCTTGTCCACGCATTTCGTCATTGTATGTATATCCACGTACATTTCCTCTTGTTGCATATCTGTCGCATAGTTTCATCCACATCATAGCAAGTTTATTTGTTGCTTTACCATGATCTTTGCTAAAACAGCCGTTTTCCATGCCACCTTCCCAGTGACTTTTGCCTACACATACTAATTCGCCATCATCATTAAATTTATAATGTTGAAAAGGAGGAAAATTTAGTTTTGTTTTATGATCTGCAATAGTTTTAGGTGTCTTTTTTCTTCCAGGTTCATCTGGTATGTGGTCAAACATCATAATTCTAAAAATTAATTCTTCTTTTGTAATTTTTTTGTAGTCTACTTCAAATTCTGCTTGTTTTACTTTTTTTCCTGCTAGTTTAGCGGCATCAAATGCTGTTACTTGTAATCTTTTTGCTTTATTACGTTTTGCTTCAGCTATAGTCCTTATATTAATCCTATCAACACTAGGTAAGATTATGTCGTACTGTGCATACGTAGGATCAACATAGCTACAAAATGTAGATTTTGACTTATGGATTTCTTTTAAGATATCCTTGTTGTTTAAATAATTTACTCTTTTCATATTTTCTCCAATTGTAGTTACATTATAATATACTCTGTTAATAAAGTCAACTAAATAATAGTATTAGTATTACTAGGAGACTTTACATATGCCAGGTAGACAAGACGGCCCCGGAACCAGAGCAAATAACGTTGCATCCCCTGTTAGTCAACAAAATACAAGTGCAGGTTCTCAAAATCGAAATTCAAAAGCACCTTCTAAAACATTAACTAATGCTGTAGGAAGTGAAACTATTGGTGTTGGCGCAAGTATTTTAAAAAATGGTGTCAAACAAACTATAGAAAATATTGCTTCTGGCGGTGTTGGTGGAATAATGAGTGCTATCAGAGGCTTTGGCATACCTATAGACGGATTATCTGGTATATTCGGCGGCGGTAGCACCGCTAGTTGGTCTAGAGATGATACTGGTGATTGGCGTATGCGTTTAAGTATCCCAGTTGGCATGTCTTTAGATGGTGTACTCCAAGCTCAATTAAATGAAACACAAGGTATGATTTTTCCTTATACTCCTAGTATTATATTCCAACATTCTGCACAATATAGTATGATGAAACCTACACATAGTAATTATCCTTTTCCGATATATCAAAGTAGCCAACCTGATGCGTTACAGATTTCAGGCGAATTTTATGTTGAAAGTGCTGCTGAAGGGTTGTATTGGGCGGCGGCTGTACAATATTTACGTTCAGTAACAAAAATGGCATATGGTTCAACAAGTAATCAAGGTTCTCCACCTCCGATTATTTTGCTAAACGGATATGGAGATTATGTTTTTAAAAATGTTCCGTGTGTAATACAATCTTTTTCAGTTGATTTACCAACAGACGTTGACTACATATATTGTCCTGAGATAAACACTTATGCTCCTACAAGAAGTACTATTACAGTTGTTGCACAACCTACTTATTCGAGAAGTGAAATTCATAAATTTAATTTAGATACATTTGTTAAAGGCGGCTATGCCAAAGGCAAAGGAGGATTTATTTAATGTATTCTCCAAGTAGTCCTTATTATAAAACACCTTTTGTTTCTGGCCAATATTTAGATATACTAAAAATAAGACCAATCCCAGCCGAACCTGACGATGTACTTTATATTATACAAGTTCAATATACACATCGACCTGATTTGCTTGCATTTGATATGTATGGTGACAAAGATCTATGGTGGGTTTATGCACAACGCAATCTTGAAATTTTAAAAGATCCTATTTTTGATTTTGAAGCAGGAACAGAAATATATGTACCAAAAGGCCCATCACTTAAACGCTTGTTGGGATTATAGATGTCATCTACTAATATACAGAATATAACAGAACGATTAAAGTCTAAAGGCAAAGAATTAGCACAAACTGGTGCTGATGCTGCTTCACAAGTAGCAACTCAATTTGAAACCTCCGGAAAAATTACAGTAGGCGGCGTTGCGAGTGCTGTCGAAGGTGCGTTGTCGGAAATTAGAGGTGCAACGCTTGATCTGCCTAACTCTATAAACGGAATTACTGGACCAGCACTTGGTTCACTTGATCTTGCACAAGGTGGAATAAGCCAAGTATTAAATAGTAAACTTCCTAGCTTTGCAGGAGGCGCAAGTTTAATCAGCGGAGGGCTTGTAGGAATTGCTCAAGCCTTTGGAGGATTATTGGGAGGCCTAGGAAAACAAAAAAATATTCTTAGCCCGTTCTCAAGCTACAACTATGTTTTTACACTAGGATGTTTGACAGACTTTGAATTAAATTTTCCGGACTTAACTTACAGGTTTGCTGATCCTATGATTACAATTATTAAATCAGGAGGCGGAAAACCGTTAGTTGGAAGTAAAACTATATATGAAATAAACGGAAAAACAGAATATTTCATAGACGATGTTGAAATAGAAACTATAATAGCACCTAATCCTGCAACAAGATCTACAAATGCACTATCTTTAAGTTTTAAAGTACAAGAACCATATAGTATGGGATTATTTTTACAAGCATTGCAGATTGCAGCTTTGAGTGCAGGTCATAAAAATTATATTGATGCACCTTTTTGTTTAAGTGTTGAATTTAAAGGACATGCTGGTAACCGTCCAATTAGTATACCTAATTCAAGGCGCATATTTCCTTTAAAATTTACTGATATACAATTTGAAGTTACAGAAGGCGGAAGCCAATATGCTGTAAGTGCTATCCCTTATCACGAAACAGCATTAACAGATCAAGCACAGTCTACAAGAAATGATGTAACTTTTGAAGGAAGAACAGTAGCAGAAATGCTACAATGGGGATTTGATAGTCTAACTACAAACATGAATGAAAAAGAACTTGAAGGTGTTGAACAGGAAAACAAATCCAAAGGTAATCAATATATAATTATGTTTCCTACTAAAAAGTCTAGTGCTGAAGAATCTGTAGAATTTGCCGCATCTGAAGATGAAGGATCAGCAACAACACAAGGCAACGACAGTGGTGAAGGAGTACCAAAACGTGAACTTACTGAAGAACAACAACAGAGATTATATGAGTCTGCAATAGCTGTGCAAGAAAAAAGCATGCCTATTGAAAAATTCAAAGCAGCATTGGATAAAGAACTAGGTATTAGTGTAAAAAGATCTGATCTCGGCGAAACAATAAGGGATTATGCAGATGATCCAAAAAACATAAACAATATCGGAAATGCAAAGATTGTAAAATCAAAAAATGATGTTGGCAAGAAAACTATAGTCAAACAAGCTGCTGCTGAAAGCGAAGAAGAAAAAGGAAAAATAGATCGTTGTAAAGTACAATGCAATCCTGATCAACGAATGATGACAGTTAGTAGCGGAAAGAAAATAGAACAAATTATTGAAGATGTAATACTAGTAAGTGAATTTGGAAGAAGTGTTGTTGATCAAAAACCAGATGAAAACGGAATGCTTGATTGGTACAGAGTTGAAACTAATGTATACAATGTTTCCGATCTTGAAAACATAGATAAAACTGGACAACCACCAAAGATTTTTGTTTTTAGAGTTGTTCCGTATAAAGTACATCACAGTAATTTTAGAAGTCCAACAGAAGCATCAAAAGGATTAGAAAGTTTACAAACACAAGCGTCAAAAGAATACAATTATATCTATACAGGACAAAATGACGATATTATTAATTTTGATATAAATTTTAACACTGCTTTCTTTAGTAGTATTGCAGGCGACTTTGGTCAAAAAACAGCTGATGCAAAAACATCTGCTAGTGGAGGCGTAAATGCAGATAACAAACCAGCTGCAACTGGTACTACTGATGCTGATGGAAATTCTATAAATGCTGATCCTGTAAAAGCTGATGTCAACAAAGGCAATACAACAGATACAGGCGGAGTTATGATACATCCAGAGTCGGTCGTTGCTGCAAACTTTAATGAAGCTTTGGTAAATGCACCCGTAGACTTACTTAGTGTTGATTTAGAAATATGGGGAGATCCTTACTATATTGCAGACAGCGGAATGGGCAATTACAGTGCAGGCATAGGCCCATCAACGAACTTAACTTCAGATGGTACAATGGATTATCAAAGCGGTGAAGTTGATATTGAACTAAATTTTAGGACACCTATTGATTATGTAGGAAACTATATGACATTTCCAGGAGGCGGTACAGCACCTGTAGGAAAATTTAGTGGATTATATAAAGTATTATTTGTAGCTAATAAATTTTCAGCAGGCCAGTTTACACAAACATTACAAACAATGCGCAGGCCAAAGCAAGAATCAGATACTAACCAAGTAGCTACAAAAGATAATACAGGAGCAGTTACAACTGATGATCCTAAAAAGCAATTAATTGAAACTGAAACTAATGCACTTACAGGTAATCCTGAAGGTTCAACATCAAGCACTAGTGCAACTGATGCTGGCGGAAATAATAACGGATATGGAAATGCACAAGGTGGAGAATTTGATACAACAACAGCTTCTAGTGCTGGCAAAGGAAAGCCACCAGTTTATAACACTGATCGAAGAGGTCCGCAGTAATGGCTAAAGAAACACGTTCACCCCACGTCAAACAACAGGCAAAACAATTAGAAGGTCCGGGACCATATGTGGCTATTGTTAGAGAACATCTTGACGTAGATTATATGGGATCAGTAAAGGTAGAACTTTTAAAAACCAGTAGCGAAGGTAACTCAGAATCTTCCGGCGAATATGTTCCGGTAAGTTATCTTAGTCCGTTCTATGGAGTTACGCCGTTTTCAGGTGTAAGCGAAAATGAAGGATATGACTACACACAAAAAAGTTATGGCTTTTGGGCTGTACCACCTGATATTGGTACTAAGGTATTAGTAATATTTGCTGAAGGAAACAGAGGTAAAGGATATTGGATAGGATGTATACAAGATCAAAACATGAACTTTATGGTTCCTGGAAATGCAAGTACTAAGTTTAACAAAGAAGATCCTACAAAAGCAAGACCAGTCGGCGAGTATAATAAAAAAACTGAAGAAGCTAACGGATCAAACGCTACACAATATTTAAAGCCGTGTAATGCTGATGCATGTGCTGTTTTAGATAACAACGGATTAGCAGACGACCCTGTTCGAGGAACAACAACTTCTAGTGCTAGACGAGACTTGCCTAGTATGGTATTTGGTTGGAGTAGTCCTGGACCAGTTGATAGACGTGATGGAAAACCTACAGTAAAATCCGGCGGTAAAATTGATGCAATAGATATAAAAGCAAGTAGGCTAACAGGAACAACATTAGTTATGGATGACGGTGATCCTACGCTTTTTAGAAAAGGATCTGCAAAAACTTCACCTAGCGAATATGCTAGTATACCAAACGGTGGTGATCCTACAAAACCGTTTAATGAATTGTTTAGAATTCGTACCAGAACTGGCCATCAAATATTATTGCATAATTCAGAAGACTTAGTATACATTGCACACGGCAGTGGTGATAGTTGGATTGAAATGACAGCTAACGGAAAAATTGACATTTATTCAAAAGATAGTATTAGTATACATACTGAAAATGACTTTAATTTTAAAGCAGATAGAAATATTAATTTAGAAGCAGGACAAAATATTAATATAAAAGCAGGCAATCAAATGGCAATGGAAACAGCAGCTAATTGGACAGTAAAAGTAGGGGCAGACGGTATGCTTACATGCGCTGGTTCAAGTAATATTAAATCTGCAGCACATAAAGAAACAGCCGATAGAATTGATATGAATGGTCCTCCTGCGGCAGAAGCAGGTGCTGCGCCGATTCCAAATAGAGTACCCAAGCGAGGATCTTGGACAGGACAAGAAAATAAAAATCCCGAAGAACACACTCCTGAAAAAACAGATAACGATCCTAAAAAGATAGAAGAAGGCAAAGCAAACGCTACTAGTGATGATAAAAATAAAGAGAAAAATCCTGAAGATACATTCAAGCAATGTCAAGTTCCAGCTGCAAGCGGCAATCCAAACGAAGACAGGGCAAATGAAGAAGCCGCCGCTGAAAACAAGGATGCTACACTAGTTGATAATGATAATAACGGGTTTGGTAACGCACAAGGTGGCGAATTTGATACCACTAATGACAATAACGGGTTTGGTAATTCGCAAGAAGGTGAATTTGGAGGCACTCCAAAGCGTTCCGGAACAGCTTCTCTTACTGATACACAGGGACCATTTTAACAAGGTAAATACGTTATGAGCACACAAGAAAAAAGATTATATCAAGATATTAATATTAAATCTAATAAAAAACCTGATTATGGTATAGGATCAAAAACTTATAAAGGATTTAGTACAACTAATCCTGATCAAAACGGATTTAATCTATATGATTTTAGTCTTATTAAACAAGATATCATCAATCATTTTCATATAAGACAAGGTGAATTATTATCTAACCCGACCTTTGGAACAATTATTTGGGACGTTTTACACGAACCAATGACTGAGCAATTAAAACAAATTATTATTGATAATGTAACAGAAATTATTAATTATGATCCAAGAATAAATGTAAATTCAGTTACTGTAGACGAGTACGAAAGTGGACTACAGATTGAAGCAGAAATACTATTTTTAACTTATAATATTGTTGAAAATATGCGTCTAACCTTTGATCAAAATAACGGATTTCTTAATACCTAATAATATACGTAGTTAATCAAGTCTGATAAATACTGTATAATAAAGGAAAGCCAAATATGTCCTCGACTGATAGACAAAATAGATTACTAGTAGCAGAAGATTGGAAGCGTATCTACCAAAGTTATAGAAACGCTGATTTCAAAAGTTACGACTTTGACAACTTACGTAGAACAATGATAAATTATCTACGTCAAAATTATCCAGAAGATTTTAACGATTATATTGAAAGCTCGGAATACCTTGCTTTGATTGACATGATTGCTTTCCTCGGTCAAAATATTGCTTTCCGTACAGACTTAAATGCACGTGAAAACTTCCTAGAACTTGCAGAACGTAGAGAAAGTGTTCTCCGTCTTGCACGTACACTATCTTACAATCCAAAGCGTAATCAGTCAGCTAATGGATTACTTAAAATTGAAAGTGTTAGCACAACTGAAACAGTTAGAGATAGCAATGGAATTAATCTAGAAAATCAAACAATTATCTGGAATGATCCTAGTAATGCAAATTGGCAAGAACAATTTACAAAAGTTTTAAATGCATCATTACCTGTAAATAATCCAATAGGCAGACCAGTTAAAAAAGATACAGTAAATAATATTCCAACCGAGCAATACAGATTTAGTAGCACTAATACAGGAGTACCGGTTTTTGGATTTAATAAAAGTATAAGCGGAAGTACTAGTAGATTTGAAATTGTAAGTACTGATGTAAACAATGGAGCAATTGAAGAAGAAGCGCCGTATCCAGGAAATAACTTTGCATTTTTATATCGCAATGATGGCAAAGGTCCTAGTAGCACCAATAGCGGATATTTTTGTCACTTCAGACAAGGCGCATTAGATAGCGGATCCTTTATTGTTGATGCACCGAGCTCTAATCAAGTCGTTTCTATTGATGCAACTAATGTTAACAATTCAGATGTTTGGTTATATTCAGTAGATGATTTTGGACTAGAACAAGAACTATGGACAAAAGTAGAAGCAGTTGAAGGCAACAATGTAGTATATAATAGTTTAAGTAAAAGCATTAGAAATATATTCAGTGTACTTACTAGAGCAAATGATAGAATTAGTTTAATATTTTCAGATGGAACCTTTGGCAATTTACCGCAAGGAAATTTTAAAGTATATTATCGAACCGGCAAAAATCAAAGGTTAGTAATTGATCCAAAAGATATGCGTGGTATTAGTATACAAATTCCATATGTAAGTAAATCAGGAAAAAGCGAAAGTCTTTCATTAGTATTTCAATTAAAGTATACAGTAGATAATGCAAGCATTAGTGAAACAAATGCAAGTATTAAGCGTAATGCTCCATCTAGTTACTATACACAGAATAGAATGGTAACAGCAGAAGATTATCAGATTGCTCCTCTTACTTCGAGCCAAGAAATTATTAAAGTAAAAAGTGTTAATAGAACATCAAGCGGAATAAGCAGATATCTAGATCTTGTAGACGCAACAGGTAGATATAGTAAAACAAATTTGTTTGCTGTAGACGGAATTTTAACAAGAGAACTTATTGATACAAAAGTTGGATTTGATTTTGTTACTAAAACAGATATCGAAGGAGCAATAGCAAATGTTATACAACCGGTTTTAGAAAACAGAAAAATTAAAAATTATTACCTTACTAATTTTCCAAAAATACTAGTAGGTGATTTAGGATTGGTATGGAATAGCAGTACAGTTGACTCAAATCAAAATACTGGCTATTTTACAAACGCTGCAGGTACTAGACAGCAATTAGGCACTTTTACAGCTAGTACATTAAAATTAATGCGAGCAGGAACACTACTTAAATTTATTGCTCCAACAGGCAAGCATTTTATGAAGACTGACAATAATAAAATAATGGACGGCACAGCCGACCATCCAGGATCAGTTGATTACCTATGGGCAAAGATTGTAAGTGTTGAAGGAAATGGTACAGTTGTAGCAGAAGACGGAACAGGACCAGTTTTAATAAATGACATTATTCCAGCAGGTGCAAAACTTACACAAATTATTCCTAGAATTGCTAATGATATACAAGCATCGGTTCAAACACAACTTGTAGATCAAATTTTTGCTTATAGAACGTTTGGTTTAAGATTTGATATAAATTTAGGAGAATGGAGATTAGTATCTTCTACTAATTTAGATAGTGCAAGTGCATTTAGTATTGGTAAAGCAGGAGATAATACTAATCAGCAATTAGATGCAAGTTGGCTATTATTGTTCGAAACTAACGGTGAAACCTATACTGTTACATATAGAGGTTCTAGATATCTGTTTGAAAGCGATGAAGAAGTTAGATTCTATTTTGATAATAGTGATAAAGTTTATAATAATAGAACTGGTAAAATTATTAAAGATAAAATTAGTATGCTAAGTATTAACCAAAAAGATCCAACATCAAATCCAGTGCCTTACACAGTCGACTATGATTGGGAAATTGTAGAAGATTATAGAGATACAGAAGGTTATGTAAACAGTAAAAAAGTCCAAGTTAGTTTCTTTGATGCTGACGATGACGGAGTTGTTGATGATCCAGACTTGTTTGATGTTATTGTTAATGAGACAAATAATTCTTTAGAAAAGTATATATTTTCTGAAAAAGTTACAAGCATTGATGGCGTTGAAGAATGGTTCTATAAACCAAACAGTATATTAAATATTATTGTTCTTCAAAATAAAGCAAGTTTAGGATCTACTACATTATATGCAGATGGACAAATATTTTATTATGTAGATGAAAATATTTTTGAAATACTTGATAAGATTACAAGCAACTTAAATATTTCACAAAAATATAGAGCACAAATTGGTCGAGATAATATAAAATTTCATTATGTGCATGCTGCTGACGAAAGCACACGTATAGATCCTAGTGTAAGTAATATTATTGATTCTTATTTACTAACAAGATCATATGATAATAGTTTTAGACAATATTTAGATGGTATTACAAATACTAAACCGTTAGCACCTAGTAGTGATAGTTTATTTTTAAATTATGGCGCAAACTTAAATAACATTAAATCGTTAAGCGATGAAATTATATATCACCCAGTAAAGTATAAAATTTTATTTGGAACAAAGGCTGACGCAGAATTTCAAGCAGATTTTAAAATTGTAAAAAATCCTGATATTGTTATAAACGACAACGAAATAAAATCAAGAGTAATAAGTGCAATAAACGAATTTTTTGCCTTAGACAATTGGGACTTTGGCGAAACTTTTTATTTTACAGAACTAACAGCATATGTGATGCAACAACTTGCACCAAATATTGTTACTTTTGTAATTGTACCAAAACAACTAGATCAAACGTTTGGAAGTCTTTTTGAAATAAAATCAGAATCGGATGAAATATTTATTAGCGGAGCAACAGTAACTGATGTGGCAATAATTGATAATGTTACAGCTACACGCCTTAAAGCAGAAGGCGCAATTACTACTACAGCAACAACTACAGGTAATATTGGAATAACAAGTACTAATTTAAACACAAGTACAAGTAGTCCAAATTACACAAGTAGTTCAAGTGGATCAAGCAGTTCAAGCAGTTCAAGCGGCTCAGGCGGCTCAGGCAGTGGCGGAGGAGGCTACTAATGGCATATAACAACGATCAATCAGATCAACCATTACCAGGTGGTAACGAAAATCGTAAAAGACAAAGTGCAAGCCATTTACCAAGATATTATCGAACCCCTGCTAATAAAAAGTTTTTAGCAAGTACAATGGACCAGCTTATACAGCCTGGTGTAGTTGAAAAATTAAACGGTTATGTAGGACGTAAAACAGCAAAGGCTTTTTCTTCTACTGATAATTATGTATCTGATGTAAGTGCTGACAGAGAAAATTACCAATTAGAACCAGCTAGTATTGTAAAAGACAATTTAGGCAATATAACATTTTACAAAGATTATAATGATTATGTTAATCAGCTTGATAGTTTTAACAAAGGTACTAACGATCATAGTATTCTAAACCAACAAGAATATTATGCATGGGATCCTCATATAGATTGGGACAAACTTACTAATTTTAGAGAATACTATTGGTTGCCAAATGGTCCTCAAAGTTTTGGAGTACCAGGAAACACTATAGATGTAGAAAGTACATACACTGTACGTATAGGTGATAATGTAGATAACAATACATATGTTTTTAGTCCTGATGGATTAACAAATAATCCTACTATAACATTATATAGGGGAATTACATATAAGTTTGATATTGACACACCGAATTTACCGTTTACAATTAAAACTAAAAAGACGCTAGACGAAGGATTTGATTTAGATAGTTCAAGTATAATTGTTTTAGAAGGCGTTAGTGTGCAAGGATTAGAAAAAGGCGTAAGCACATTACAACTCGGCACAGACACACCAGATATACTTTATTATATGGCATCTAATGATTTACAAGCAAGCGGAACTATTGTTGTTAAAGACATTAGTGAAGCAACATTTATTGATATAGATAAAGAAATCTTAGGCAAGAAAACATATAAAACAAGTAACGGTGTAGATTTATCAAATGGAATGAAAGTATTTTTTACTGGAGAAGTTGAACCAGCTTCTTATGCAGAAGGCGCATTTTATGTAGAGGGTGTTGGCGATAAAATTAAACTTGTATCCGAAACTAATCTTAATGTGCCAACAGATTTTACAGACGATGTTGAAATAGCATTTGATGCTAACGGATTTGACAGATTGCCGTTTGGTAAAGCAATTGGGTTTCCAACTAAGAAAGATTATTTGGTTATTAACCGTTCAGCAAAAGACGGAAATCTTTGGGCAAGATATAATAGATGGTTTCATAAAAGT
>Ga0098048_1000228_pt1 | contig 28643 bp, 42 predicted proteins | sample 13_taG_FD_75052 | JGI IMG/M metagenome (GOLD analysis project Ga0098048, IMG submission 75052) | Marine viral communities from the Subarctic Pacific Ocean - 13_ETSP_OMZ_AT15268 metaG | ecosystem: Environmental > Aquatic > Marine > Oceanic | place: Pacific Ocean | collected 2015-01-16 | reverse complement strand
TGCTTATCTTTCTTGGCACCCCAGAATATTTCCTTAATGGTGAATCTGGATCCTTCTACTGTTGACGTGCTTTGTACATAATTCTCACCATCAACCATGATGTAGCTACCATTTGCCTCTACCTGAACAGTACCACCATTACTCTCAGTCTTGTAGATTTTCAATACTACTTCACGCTTAGTCTTCTTGAGAGTATGTACAGCAGCCATTAGTCAATTCTTTCTAGATAGATTTCTTCTTTTTTGATAGTAGGAAACACTTCTCCAGATACATGATGCTCGCGGCGATTGCGTGATTCATCAGCATATCCAACACCCATCATAAGAACTGGATCTTGGTTAGTTGCTAGTATCTTCTTGACTTCATTCTTATCAAGACATCTGCAACAGCCTGTACCATATCCAAGTACACCTGCGGTCATGTTGACATATCCTGCGGCAATACCTACAGCCATGTGCATATCTGTTTCAAAGTTTCCACCTAGAGCAGAGTCATTGTAACCTGTCTTAGTACCCAGGTCAACTCTATGCTCATCATGCTCAGTTTTTCTCTCAAGAAACACCAAAAGCATGTTGGCTAAAGTCTGGCTATTAGTGAGTGTCTTAGACTCTCCTGAATCTTCATCATACTTAACAAAGCCTTCCGTGGCTTCGTGGATGGATTCAATCATATCCCTATCAGTAATTGATAGAACATCGTAGAAGGCAACATTTTGTTTACTTGGACACTGGGTAGCAGCTTCCTCGATAACTAACCTATCTTCTTCCGGAATTTCCTTACTCAAGTCAAAGTTACGTTGAACGTGCTGAGTCTTGTGAATGGTTTTATTTAACATATTACGAAACATTGCGTACTTCCTTTTTCATTGCTCGTCTTAGAAATGCGTAACCATCCATATTCTTACCATATGAACGTCTGTCGCCGCGCTTTCCAAGTCTTAGCTTCTTAGCTTTTTTCCAATGTACAGGGTCATCACCTGTCCCTGCAACTGCTGCACCTGTGGCATTGGCTGGAGCATCTTCCATTATATCCATAAAAGTCTTACCTTGATTAGACTCAAGACTTTCTATCAACTCGGTCAATTGCTCCATTAAATATTCGTCTGTGTGTTCCACATCCAGATCTTCACGGACCAGAAGTAAAGCACCAGCAACAGTAGCAACTCTACTGTTACCTCCTGGTACCTTACTAAGAAGTCGTTTAAGGTTCAACACAAATCTGTCCAAGTAGGTGTGTTTTTTCTTCTCAAGGCTTGTTTTAGCCTTACGAAGTCGTTTACCGTCCTTGTCAATTAGACCCATTTCAAACGCAGGAAATTCTTCAAACGGTTGTGCAATACGTTTGACTAGTTGAAATAAAACAACAAAGTCCATAGCTGGTGATGCAGTTGCCATTATATCTTCCCAAGTGTTTGAACGATATACTCGTCCGAATCTACTTCCTCTGATTTGAGGACTACGTCTTCTACACCTAGTCCTTCGATCCGATCTGGCCAATAACTCAATAACTCTAAGAAAGGCTTGAGATATGGTAGATAGTTAACTAATTTGAACGTCAGCATCTTTGTACATGCCTCATGCTCAAAAACATTATATAAAACAATCAAGTGATTAATTATTAATCTATCCTTCAAAACTCCAGTATCATGATATTTCTTAAACAGTCTCTTTATGTACTTGATTCTGTTTATATCATCCTGAAACTCTAACATATCTAAGCAATCAGGATTATCATAATACTTCGCGGCGAAAACACCGAAGTTACCATCATTAATTTGTTTCATATAATATACTAGCTATCAAAATCAGATAGGGCAACCCTTTTTACAACAGTGTTTGATACGGCGACATACAAGTAGCTAGTATCCCAGAAGATACTTCCTTGTAAGCCAGCGCCAAGCAATGTTGTTGTGTTATTTGAAGTTACAGATGTCGCTTTACCAAGCGTCACAATACCATTCGCTGCCGCTACAGTACCTGCAAAACTAGTGTTTGCAGCTACCGAGCTAAACAGTGAATTGACTTGAACCTTTTTACTGACAGGTGTACCAGCTGGGTCATCAACAATGTACAACTCGTCACGACCTACTACAGAGGTCAGTTCTGTTAGTTCTGATACTTTTTTGTCAGCCATTATTCAGTTCCTTATTCGTCTTCGTCAAATAAAGCATCGTCTTTATCAGCGTCACCAGTAATACTGGAAGCTGCAACGAGTACTTCGTATTGAACACGTCCTGCACGCCCGCCTTGACCTTCTTTACGAAGGACCCAACCAGAGTGTGCTGTTGCACCACTAGCATCGTTGTTAGCATATGCAAGCTCTGCGGTAGATACACCAAAAACACCCGTGGACGTATTCGCGATGAATGCGCCAATTGTGCTGTTAGCATGAAGACCTGATGAAGCACCAACAACACCAAGTGTGGTGTTTGAATATTTTGGTACGCCAGCAGCTTCGTCTGTCATTGTCCATGAAGCCATTTTACTTCTCCTATTTAAACTATTCTACTTATCTTTTTTCTTGTGACCGTGATGCATTTCTGAGATGATTTCTAAGTCTTCAGTCATGACTTTCTCAATACCATGTGCAAACAGCACATCATACCAAGGAACATTACCGTCTTCATCCCAATCACCATGCATTTCAGCAATAGTTTCACCTTTGCCCCACTCTTCGTGAGCAACTTGCTTGGCGCACTTATGGATATCAGAAGCACCTTGTTTGACTGGTGCAGTTTCACCAGCAGTTTTATCTTGTGAACGTGAACCAGCAGCTTCTTTAGCCATAGACTTCTTGATAGCTTTGCGGCGCTTGTGCAGATACTCATCAGAGTCATCCACATCACCATCGTTATCGATGTCTTTATCAGCTTTACCTACTGGATCCATTTTACCATTGTAAAGGCCTTTTTTCATCTTCTCTTTAGATGACATTTCTTCAATAGGCTCTTCAGTTTGTTTCTGTTGATTAACACCCAAAGCACCGCGGTGCTTTTCTTCGTTAGTCTCTAGGTTTTTATCTTGGGCCTGAACACTTCTCACTGCATCGAGAAGGCTATCTGACAAGCCGTATCTTTTTCCGTCTGACATTATTTGATCTCCTTTAGTCTCGACATGACATGTTTTAATGATTTTTGATATGTTGAAAGCTCTTCAGTATCGTCCAACTCATCCACTTGTTTGGCTGTAGGAGCAATCTCTGGTTTAGCTACGTGTTGATGTGCAGTTGAAACTTCTGGAACTTCTTGTCCTGGAGTTGCATCTACATAATTCTTAGTCAGTTCAGCAGTACCCATCTCATTGGATTCCATGATGCCTTTCATCATTAGTTTAGCATCTTTATCCTGAACTTTAAATTTCTTCTTGATGGCGGCAATAGCAGCTCTTTCGTTAGATGCTTTGCCAATCACTTTCATGATTTCATCTTTAGTGGCTGTCATGTGCTTTGGAAGATTACCACCTAGACCTTTTTTCAAACGTCTTTCGTCAAGCGCATCTTCTTTAACTTCTTTGACAGTAGGGTTGATCATAACTTCTTCTTCACCCTTCTTGCCTTTGACTTTCTTGCCCATTTCTTCGGCTTCGTTCTTTCCATACATCAAATTCTTGCTGTGTACTTGATAGCCTTTTTTCTGCATCTGAGCAATATGTGACTTAGCACCAGCAACAGCAGAGTGTGTACCAGGGAACTTAGTGGTTTGCTTCTTACCGGAGTCCTTGTGTTTCATTGTAACACTGACACCAACTGGCTGACCTTGAGCTTCATCTACTGTTTCTTGCGAATCTTCAGCATATACAGCACCCTTTGCGACCATGCGCTTGGCAGCTTTAGCTGTCGTCATTTTTACACGCTGTGTTTTAGGGCTGGCGACCATAGTATCTTTGGCAGCTGGCTTCTTCTTGAATGTTTTGAGACCTGTGCCTTTAACTTTGTTTGGACCGAGGCGCTCTTTTTCAGCATCTTGAGTAGCCATACGACTCATTGCGCCTTCTGAAGCAGCTTTGGAAGTAGCTTTGTTGACTGCCATAGTGGTGCCTACTTTGGCAACCTTCTGAGCAATCTTACCACCACCTTTTCTAGCAACGGCACCGGCAGCAGCTCTACCGGCTACAGCAGCTACAGCAGGAAGAATCTCATCCAGTTGAACGAACTCTTCCATTTCTTTAATTTCTTCTTCAGTAGCAGCTACTTTAGCATCACTGGAATAACCATCAGCTTTACGCAGTTTCTTATCAGCCATTGACTGACCTTTGATACGCTTGTCCTGTGTCTTAGCATCTTTACCAGATACAGAAGCAGCAGATTTGCTCATGTAATTGCCTACAGTGTTTCTGCTTAACTCATCGATTTGCTCTTCATTGCAAGTTCCGCAGCACTCATCTGTACCACAGTTATCATGTTCATCGACTGATTCTGATACAGATACACCTTTCATGAACTTAGCATCTCTAGTAAACCTGGTTGCAATACCTAATTTTCTAAATGCCTTGGTGATGGCTTCTTTCTCAGAACGAGCAGGAACAGTAGCTACACCCTCGCCTTTGATGCTTACCTTCATCATTTTAGCTTCGTAAATGGAGCGGATCGCGCTTTCCAGTGTTTGATACTTCTTAGTCATGTTTTTACCTCTGTCCTATTTATAATTCTAGCTGTCTACTTTAGACCCGGAACGCCACTGATAACACGACCAATAGCGTGCTTTTGTCTTAGGACCTGGGTTATCACAGTTGTGTCTAGCTCGGAATGACTTACGTCTGTTTGGATCGTCTCGTTTGATAGACAGACCTGGGTCACCAAAACGAACTACTTTAATCTTGTCGCCATCCTTAACGTACACTTTAAACTTCTTAGAAGGAACCTCACTAGTACGGATCGGATCGTTTAGCTTAACCGTTTTACCTTGATGCTCAGCTTCTGTGATAACGTGATCATATTTGCAATCATCACAGCATGCTTCTTCTTTGACTGTTCCTTTAGCTTTGAGAGCACGAAGCGCTAATGCTTCACGGTTAAGTTTCGCTTTAGCCTCTTTCTCAGCAGGTGAGAGAGCAGCATATCGTTTACCAGCTGGTGTCTTCTTCCACTTGTCCCATGCTTTAGGAGATTCTGTAACACGTTTAGCTGTAGATGTAGCAATAGCCATTTTCTTATCCATAGGCATTTCAGGGTTATCTCGTTTGATAGCCTGAGCTACTTCTTCACGCTTTTTTAACTCAGCTGGAGTCAGCTTCTTCTCGCTAATAAATTCCTGGAACGACTTCATAGTGTTCTCCCTAACTGTAGTTTTAGCTCTGTCAAAATCAGATGGCTTAGGAGCACCTTTGGCACCAGTTTTTCTCATCTTCTCTCCACGCTTACGCTTCATATGAATATTGTGATACAGTCCTTTACCTTCAGTAATTGGACCACCTCCGATCCATGCATCACAAGTTCTTGCACCAGCACATTTAAATTCAAAGAACTCACAATATCCTAGCTCTGATTCCTTTACAATTGTTTCACCTTTAGGACCTAATGCATCAGCCATTTTTTTCTTGGCTTCTGGAGTCTGGTTGAATGCATTACAATTGTTACATCTCATAGATTTTACTTGTTCTACAGGAGCATTCCACAGATCTGCTTTACGTTCCCAGAACAGTTTTGAACCTTCTTCATCTCCTGGATTAGCTGGTCCATAACTATACTCTTTGATAGTCTCATTTCTGTTTTTAGTGTTAAGATCCAAATCTGTCAATGCAGCAAAGCGAGGATATGTCTTCTCTGCTTTGTGTTTAGCTGCAGGTGTATTGTAATTCTTCTGTGCTTCTGAATCCATATCAGCTTTAGCTTCTCCCATCATATTTTTAATGAAAGAACCTTTGCGAACCAACTTATTGTTACCAGTTTTCTTACCTTTAGCCATTAGTCTAGCTCCATCTGATTTTGTAATTTTCTCACCTGCTGACTTACCAAGATGTTTTGTCACAAGCGATTTCATTCGACCAGGTTTACCCTTGCCAAGTTTCTTCATCTTGATTCCACCAATAGTTATTTCGGTAAGTTTACTCATGCCAGGTCCTTATCGTGGTTTAGACCACCTTTTTTCTTCTTAGTGATGAATGCATTCACTCTTGCATATCCCCACTGTGAAGGTGTAGTTCCTGGACGATGACCTGTACGCCAAGCTGCGACGCCGCGGTCATATACTTTCTTTAATGTCCCGTAGGAAATACCTGACTTCTCAGCTTTCTTCTGAAGTCCGGCCATTGACTTTTCCAACAGTTTCTCCTCAGAGAAGTTGCGGAAACGTCTACGAGTAGGTGTTTCTGTTTGCTCGAACACTTCCTGTCGTTTCTCTAATGACTCCTTAGCATTCATTAGATATGACTTGAATTGTTCTGGCTTCTTAAACTTAGGGTCAAGCGCCTTCTTCATGTTCTCTGGTGACTGGTTGATGAAGTTGACAAATTGTTGTTTGTCTTTAGGCATGCGTAGATTACTAATCTTCTTATCGATTGTTCTAGCTTGACTTTGGGTCATCTTCATCTTCTTACCATTTTCAAATTCAACTGGCTTTTGACCATTAAGACTTACAACCTTACGAAGCTGCATCTGAATGTTTTCAATACCGGTTTCACCAGTCTTCTTTGGTCTTCCTCGTTTAGCCATTTCATGGACCTCCTCAGTCTGGCGATTCTTGGATCGTGTGTCTGCTGTTCTAGCTGCATCACGCATTCTATCATGCTTTTCTTTATCAGCATCCTTCTCACGTTTAATTGCAGCTTTTGCTTTAGCTAGGCTTTCACCTTCTACTTGCACATCTTTCTTAGTCTTACGGATAACAATCTTGCCGTCAGGTTCTTTAACGTTGATAGCCTTAACATCAGCACGGGTGACGTTCTCACCGTACATGTCTTTATATGCTTTAGTATATTTGGATTGTTTAGTTGTAGCAGATGCATCTCCAGGAGCCGGTTTATAGGCATTGGGATTATCATCTGACATGGCAGCCTGCTTTTTGAACTGAGCGTCGCGCTTTGCCTTTGTATCTTTCGAAAGGCCTTTGTGATATTTTGCAGGTTGAGTGCCGCCGCGCTTACTTATGTCTTTGTCCTGTGTAGTTTGGGTAGCTTCTACCACATTTTCTTCGTTTTTAGGACCTTTTCTTAGTTGTTGCAGTCTAGCCATCTCTTTCTTACGTACACCAGGGAACAAACGCTTAGCAATATTTGCAATAGCTGGACGTTTCTTCATAATCATTTTATCCACAGCTATCTTCTGAGATACTGATAAAGTTGAATAGTTTGCACCTGTTTTACCAGCGGCGCGCTTACGAAGTACATTGATAGCGGCTTTTCTAGCTCTCATTTTCAGACGTTCGGCTGGCGCCATTCGCTTAGCCTTCATCTTCTTTAGACGTTGCATTCTAGGTGCAAGACGTCTCATACGCAGACCAATTTTACGTCTTTGTTGAATCGTCAGTGGTTTACGGTTCTCGTCGAGTTGTTCTTCGTCATAGAGCATTTCATCAGGGACTTCCCAATGCTCAATGATTTCTAGTTCATCATCTGGGATATGTTCGTCTTCCATGATAGACCTCACGTCATTAAATATCTTACTTGCCGAGGACCGCAGCTTAGGAGGCAGTCCTTTTTTGAATTTGCTCTCATCACCAGACTGGGCTGCAGCTCTCATTTTAGATGCAGACATACCTGATGCACCTTCGGCGTCCGGATCCCGTTCGCCTGCTGATACAACTTGAATGGATGAAAACTTATAGTCTTTGCCGTTATACTTCTTTAGCAGTGAATCAAAATCGGTTACACGATCCGAACCAACTACCATAATAATGTGGGTATGCCCCTTCTTCTCAAGCTCTTGCATGACTTGTATAATAGTCTTAGAGCGAGACTTAGTCACAGACTTTCCAAATGCTTTCTTGGCATAGGCAATCTTCTGATCGTAATTCAGAGGGTCTTTTTTATTGTTTTGTGTCTGGGAAAGGAAAACGTAGTCTTTAGCTTTAGCTGTCTTTGCTACTGAAGATACCTTATCAACTAGCTTCTGATGGCCAATTGTAGGGGGATTCATACGTCCAAATGTAAATACTGCAGTGCTCACGGGTTTTCCTTAGACTTACCGGTTATCATTTATTTATCTATTTATGACTTTTGAAGTACTTTACGGTTATCAAAAGCGCGATGCCAACCAAATTGTTGGACTTTCCAGTCACTTTGGTCGTCTGAACTTAGTTTAATCCACTCATCTTTCCTGCGTTTAACTTCTTTACCAGCTGCTTCCCAATCCATTCCAAGAATCAATGCTTCTGCAGATGTTCTATAATGATTGATAGCACTAAAACTAAATCTGTCTAACTCAATATGAAACAACTCAAACGCCTCTTCATCATCTATCCAATCCAAGGAGAAATCTATGCCCCATTTAGGTTGAATCATTAACAGCTTTCTTAGCTCTGGTTTACGATCCACCCAATCAAGTAGCTGCTCTTTAGCTTCACCTGTATATGCCCATCTTGTATTGACAAGACTGTGGTCAATTACAGGACCTCTGGATCTAGACTCATCATCAATGATCCATGAGACGTGGTTGGCGGTGTGCCATAAATGCTTCTCAGAAATGTCCACATCATTTGCAGTATAATAAAGTTGTTCAAGTTTGTTAAGTTCATATCCGTCCTTATCAAAGAATTGCATGGTTGTTTCACCAACGAGTTTATCCTCGATTGGTTTAGAAATCAAAGGAGAGCTGGGATGTAGATTGTCGCTCAACTGGAATGCCATGTTTCCTCTTGTATCGCCTATCCGATGGGTCTTCGATATAATCGTATCGAAGTGTCCGCATTATACTCTTATTTATGCTTTCATTGACTATCTCAATATCATCCCAATGCAGTTCAGTGTAAAATTGTCTGTCCCAGTGCTCTTGGTCAAAGTGCTTAGCAGAGTTATGTACATTCGTAGGCATATTATAGCTCTCAAACTTCTGATCCAAGCTCCAGTGATTCTTAATACCGTCTAGCAGTTCTGCAGTGTTTGTTAACAGCTCTTCGTATTTCACGATCCGAACATTCCTAAAACGACTCATGTTATTCCAATACATATGGAATTCATTATAGATTTTGCACATCTCTACTATATCAAATGCAGCTGCTTTTGGATAGAACGATCCAAAGTCTAATGGGTTAGATCTGACACTATCAATCCATTGATAAGGTGATTTATGTATTAGCACATAATTGTATACAGGAATATCATGAGACTCCATACCATACAAATGCTTAGAGATGTCTTTGTTCTCATCAGGTGTCACATTACGGCTGCCATCATCATGAGGAGCACCGTTACCAGTGACAAACTTTAACTTCGTAGATTTACGGAAGTTAAGGTCCATGGTTCTTGCTAGATAGTTTGTGCCAGACCTGTGTAGTCCCAGGATAGCAAATTGAAGCATTACTGCCAACCTTTGATAATGTCAGGACTGAAGTTAGCTTTACTAAACTCCATCCTGTCAACAATCTTGACAGCTCCTCCTTTGAGTCGATCGATAGCAACAAATCCTTCTTGATTGGTCACTTTAAAACCATATGCCGTACGTAAGAATGTGTTGATACGACTTGTACGGTTAAGTTTGTCAATTACTGTCAGCTTAGCATCTGTAAGCATACCCATCAGCTGGTAGATGATCCGTATCTGCTGACGATTCTTCTGAAGAAACTTTAACCACTTACCCATGGTTTGTTCTTTCTTCTGCTTGGCTGCAGGTGTTTTGACCTTATCAATTTCTTTCTGAATAAAATCAGCGAAGTATTTCTCTAGGTCCTTATTGACATTATTAAAGTTGATACCTCGTCCTCTGATAGAAGCATTGTTAAATGCTTTCATACGAATCAGAAACTGATTGTCCCTACTGATCTCATTAAGGACTGGCGATTTAACTTTGTTAAATAGCTTGCCAATTCTACTAAGCTGTTTAGTAAGCTGAGCAGTTTCTCTAGCAGTGAGAGTAGCCGTTCCAGAATAGTCTTTGTAAGTTGCATCGTCCATCCATACCTTTGATGTCTGTCTTAGATTCTTAGTTATATCTTTACCAAATGAGGCCTTCATAGTCTCAAACGAATCACCAGTATATACTGTGTGCCAAACAATACCAATCTGAGATTGCTTTATTTGTTTAGCCAACGGTGTACCTGTTTCGACAGCATACAAAATAGTATTAGGATGGAAGGTCAGATAACTCTTACCATCGATATCTTCGGTTTTAACATCACCGGGGCCAAACATAAAGTCACCCTGAATGACACCTTTAATTCCTAATGCTGGGAGTAACTTCAAAGCAATGCTTAGCTTATCAGCTAAGTCACCAGAAGTATCTGCACGGACTTCGGCTTGTGTCTTGTATACCTTAGGCTCTTTATTAAAGATGCCTTTCTTGGCGACAAAGAACTTACCATCTCTAGGGTCCACACCAGCAAATACAGCAGGGGCTCCATCCCACTTAACAGTCATAGATAGCTTACGGCCAGAAGAGCCAGCAAGCATATCTCGAATGTCCCGAAGGAAGTTGATAGCTTTGCGTGTACCATCAACACCCTCATTGAAGATCAGATCTTCAATGTGCTCCATATGTGTATTTTTGTTCTCGTTTAATAATTGTTTGAAACTCATAATGATGCTCCTCCTGCTGGCTTACCTTTAAGTCGGTAGCTAGCCATCACGTCTATCGATACAGGTTTTGCTCCTTTAGATGTAGTCCCCCTCGGTTGGATTCTAACTTCTAATTGAGCAGTCAAACCTGTCATCCTTTGTATTGTCTTATTTGCACCAATCTTCTTCGATACTTCTTCTAATATAGCTGGAGTAACAGTTCCATATGTATCGAGATACCACATCTCATCTTTAATTTGCATCAATAGAATGTGACCTGATGCTCTACCTGTAACTCTACTCTTCTTAAACTTGTTTTTGTAATGTGTTATAATCTTATTACCAAGTTGCGAATCAGCAATGTTAGCTATCTGATAGTCTCTAGTATTTTCCACAAACTGCATCAAAGAATTATATCGCTGCAGCTTGTCTTTAATTACGGTCAGAGAACCTGAGTAGATAGACTTAACATCTGCAGAGAAGAATGTTTTAAGGTCCTTCAATAGTCGTTTACCATTCCTAATAGCAACAGGAGTATTGTTCATTAATGATATTAACTCATCCTTCTGTTCACTATTAGAGTCTGGTGTACTAAATTGTCTGCCATCAAAGTGCCAATCTCTCATACTACCCATCTGTGCTGTATGTGAGTTTTTATACTCGATATGAAGATCCACAGTAGAATTGTCATCTAAGTAAACTGTAAATCCATAATCCGGAAACCCAGCGTCTGCTCCAGCCGGAGCTTGAAAGACATCAGCCTTACGATTAAGGTAATTTTTAAGTTTATCAAATGCTGCATTCTCATCAGCAAACGCTTTAGCACTACTCATTGGAACCTCTTATTGCTGATATATTTATGCAACCAGAACCAGCGAACCATTCTTACCAGTATGAGTAAATGCTTCTCTCCACTTCTCAGTACGTACGCATGCATACTGACTACGCTGACGAGGCTTAGCAGCATTCGATACAGGATGGACAACCAGCAAGCGGTCAACATCATCACTTTCTGCATACTGATCAAACAGCTCAGGTGTTGTAAAGTTAGAACCAAGAGTCTTCAATTCGGTCTTCACATTGTCTGTGATAATATCATATCCAGCCTGGTTGTCAATACCAAATGTTGAGTTGCTGTCAAAGAAGCAGAAGAAGAATTCACCAGGACCAGCTTGAACACTTGCAGGAATATACTTCATTAATGTATGCTCAACGATCTCATATAAAGGATGCGTCAAAAGCTCAGTGCTAATAAGATCAGCTACCTCTGTTAGCTTACCACTTGTGTCCAAATCATCGATCGTGTGGTAATAAGCTAGATTAAGGAAACGACATACATCTTCTGTAGTCAAATTATTTTCATAAGCAGCACCAGCTAAGATGCCAGCCAACTCTTTAACGAAAATAGCATAGGTTTCTTTCTTCTTAGGGTTACACAGACCTTCACGAGACTGCAAAAAGAAATCTACTTCTTCATAAACTTTACCGTAATCAATCATAATCAAATTTCCTCTCTCTCTTGACTATATCTTATTATCGGACATAACCACGAAAAGGTCAACAGTTTTTTTGATAAAAACAAATAAATTTAGAATAAAAAACGGAGGACTACATCGCAGCCCTCCGTCAATATTTTTAGCGAGACGCTACTGGGCCACGTTTAGCACCTACGTGGTTGTAGTAGAATGCAACCATTTCTTTGGTAGGTGTGCCAATGCGATAGCTAGTTTGACGCTGACGACCTTGGTCATCAAAGCCACCTTTGTTTGCATAGACAACATAGCCTTGTTTACGAACCTGGCTCATCAGAGCACGAACACCATCATATGATGTGTTCAGCCATTTAGCCATATTACCCCATGATACACCTTCAGGGTGGTTCTTCAAATGTTCAATTGCTTTGTTTACTTTAGTCATAATATATCCTTTCAGGATTAAGTTAGAGTCCGAGGACTCGGTGAGGTTCTTCGAATGAACGACCGGGCTTCCAGTCCTCCTCGAAGTACGTTTGCAGCTGCTCGATATAGAACGCTGCGTCTTCGTGGTCAGCTAGCTCTAGCTGCTCCACACATGATCCAAGAAACGTAATAAGTTTCTTAGGGTCAATACTATATGCTTGCGAATCCTTACGATCCAAAGCACCGGCCGAAGCCATATGGGACTTACCCGCTCGTTGAAATGCCATCTACTCTCTCCTTGAAGCTCTCTATCACACCCTTACTAGTATAAGTAAAACCCGATAAATATTCAACATGTAAATATGATGCTAGTATGTATTGTTGTCCATTACTTTCATGGATATCATCCTTCTGATACTTAAAGATAGAATAGGACTGCTTATCAAAGCCATCACTATCTTCCATCAATTCAAGACCCAGTGTATAACCTTTATACTCATGAATCTTCTTGAAGTTAAACTCTGAGACAATCATTCGTAATATCCATATTGGTTATCACGTTCAGCTAGGTCAGTAAGAACATCCATCATGTAGAGGAACTGGTCCATAGCTACGGTACGTTCATTCTCACGAACAGTCCCCTCTGGCATTGGAATGCACACAGCATCGGAATAATCTTGTGATTGGTTTAAAGCAATAACTGCTTTGTTACAAGTTTCTTCATCTGCATAAATTGGTTGAAGTCCAGCTAATGCAGTAGCAATAAGTATCATTTTCATATCGTAAGTCCAATCGGAAAGCATGCCTTAAAGACATTCTTCTCCATCGAGTATGCTTCTTTTTCCCAAGGCTGATCCCAGTATGGGCAATCGATATACTCTTCACCCTTCCATACCTGCTTCATAGACAGCTCGATCTTCTCAGGTGTATTGGTTACACCCACAACACCCTTATCACAAAGCTCACCACTGATAAGCTGCTTAGCATGAACCATCTCATGAGCTAAGTTAATCATCAGACGCTCGTATGGAATCTCATAGTCTTGAACGTGAGTAGCAAGCTCAATCTCTACTTGCTCTTCGTCACCATGACAATAGCCACCGGCATCACCATCACAACGATCAGTCAATGTGATCTCAATGTCAGCTTCTGACTCATCACTGATGTCCAGATAGTCAAGCATGTTCAATACATACTCTTCCATCATCTTCTTATGCTTAAAGCCTTCTATACCAAAAGTAATCATAATCAAATTTCCTCTCTCTTGACTATATCTTATCATCTCCTGATTCCGATATAAAGTCAACAGTTTTTTTCACACCAATTAATGCGCAGAAACACGCACTATTTCAGTAATGTTTTTGTATGGGGGATATCGGTCGACCACTTTTTTGTAAGCTCGGATAGCCATCTTCATAGATGTATAATGCCAACCCTCACCAGGTTCGACCCACTTACGACGAGACGGCAGCAGGTGCTGCTCGAACTCGGTTCCAGGATGTCTAGCGATTACAAACATTAGTCACCTAGACGGCCTTGGTTTTCAAGAATGGTTTCTACTTCCATCACAGCATCTTCGAGTGTGTGAAAGTGAATGTCAGTATACTCATTCGTAGAACGAATGATAGCATCAAGTTGATTGAGACTAATCATTCCATCATCCATAGAACGAGCAAGCTCACTAGCTTTTGAAATAACTGTGTTTATAAAATTTTCTAACATGATATTTTCCTCTCTCTTTACCATAGTATTATAATCACTTATAATGTAATTAAAGTCAACAGTTTTTTCCATAAAAAAAAGACCCGCGTTTGACCGCGAGTCTTTAGCAGAAAGTGGGTAGGCGTAACCCCATCCGTTGTAGCCCTACCATTTCCTTCGTCGTTTTAGTCCAATTCTAAGGAATCGACGCACCTCGGACCTATAGCGTTTCCTTCTCAGGTCCTCACTTTTGCGTTTTATTTATGCATGTTCCCATATTGTTTTGATAAAAACTTCTCCATTTTTCCGGAAAAAATACTCATATTGTTTGTTCATTTTTTTTCTAATTGTTTCTATCGACTCTGTACATTTAACATTTGAAACTCTTTGATTGACATTTACTACTCTTGTATGAGTTTCTACATCTGCGCCAACAAACTTAGACAAACTTTCAAAGTCGTGATGTTCAAGAAACTTCACATAAAGTGGATGGTGTTTCATTCTCTCAATCAAAAATTTAAAGTCATAATGTTCTTGATATATACCATAACTCATACCTGCCGCTTCTATACCTGATATAACAGAATTGACCGGATCTCTAACTGTACAAATTAATCGGACATCAAAATGATAGTTAAGCTGAGCTATCACTTCATCCAAATTTGGCATAAACGAATATCTAGGATTAACATCAACATAGATATTTTTATCAGTAGTTCCAAAACATTTTTTGTATTCGTATATATTAATGACGGAGTTATTATATAGATACATATCCTCCTTCATATGAGTGACATTAAAATTGTCATTCAAGAACAAGCTGAAAAGGTATGATGTTCCTGTCCTAGCAGGTCCTATACCTAATATTAAAGTAGGTTTAGACTTTAAAGAATGTTGGTGTGTGTCCATTAAAGCCCCCACCACTTTGTAAGTTCTTCTCAACCTGAATGGCTTTCCATTTATTATTAGCTGAGAATACATATTGGTTAGTGGAGAGTTCAAACACTTTCCACTTCTTTCCGTGACGTCTTACTTCATAATTACTCATCAAACAAACTCCTGAATTTGTCGGCTGTTTCGTCTTCAAAACGTTTGCCATAAGTTGTGTTATCCATGAGTGGTCCATCCAATATCCCTTCTTGTGCTGATTGTTCAACGTCATATAACCTCATTCTAGCTCTGTCAATACCAATTACGAATCGTTTATTATGTGTCGGATCGTTATAGCGGTTCTTCAACTGCTTAACCATAATCTGATCCATCTCCGCTAACTCTTCTGTGGAGACTAGGGCGAACATTAAGTCCGCTGTGGCCGGTAGACCGAATGACTCTGATGTGTCTTCCAGTCCCGGATCACTATTAGTAAAGCCAGAGCGAGTAGTCTGTGTTGCGCTAACAATCGGTACACTGCGTTCTACTGCAAGACCTCTCAACTCCTCTGCGATTGCTTTGATAAGCGTGTAACTATTTACATTTGCACCATATTTCATTCGTGTAGATGTACAGATGTTTAGGTAATCAATATAAATGATATCAGGAATAAAGTTACGTTTCAGCTTCAGTTCATTTAGCAAATGTCTGAAGTGTCCAACGCCCGCAGATGCTGTTGGATATTCCTTAATGATTAGTTTACCTGGCGTCTTAGAGCGCAGGCGATTAATCTTCTCATCATACATAGGCTTTGGTAACTCTGATACCTCAGCGATTGGAACATTCAAGAGGTTTGCGTCAATACGTTCGGCAATCCGCTCCTCTGCCATCTCCATTGTAATGTATAATACATTCTTGCCGTCTGTAAGATTGTTTGCAGCCATGTGGCACATAAACAAAGACTTACCTACACCAGTACCAGCAAGACAAATGTTAAGTGTTTTGTCTGGGAGACCACCTTTAGTAATCTGGTTCATATAGTCCAGATCAAAAGGAATCTTCTCCTCTTCTCTCGTATAGAATTCATGACGAGCATCGGTGTCTTCTAAGAAGTCATGGCCGATATGTTGGTCGAAGCTGACAGCAAGAGCTTTAGACAAGATGTCAGGTAACGAACCCTTATCTCGTGTATCGTCCTTACCATCGATAATATCGATACCTTCCATGATGGCGTTATGCACAGCTCGTTCTTGACACCACTCTTCTGTCTTCTCAGTCAACCAATCAAGTGAGGTTTTTTCATCAGGCGCGAATCGGTCAATCGTCTCAACCGTCTGCTGATATTGGTCATCTGTAAGTGATGTGTCATTACCAAGTTCGATAACGACTGCTTCCTTTGTAGGAACAACATTATACTTGTTCTGGTAATCCGCAATCTTATGAAACAGATTACGGTTGTTACCACTCTCAAAGTATTCTGGTTCTATGTAAGGAGCAACTTTGCGAGCATACTGCTCATTACTCATCAGGTGATTCAGTATCGTTTCTTCCAGCATTATCTACCACTACATCATATAAAACTTCGGCAAGGATATCTTCGAACTGTACATTGTGTTCGGCATCCTTACCATTATCATTAACAATCTCGTATACAAACGAGACTGGCATCTCCCCAGTTTCCTCATCGGGCTCACCGGGTAGAACGTATGAGTAAAAATACTCTACGCCTTCAAATTGGTTATTCTTCAGTCTCAAGACTGCTGTGTTCGCTAACGAGTTCGTCTCCAGTATCTCGTACTGATCTTTGATAGTCGCCATAAAGGAACTCCTGTTGTGCACATTCTTCAAGTTGATTCATAATCTCAGGAGTGAAGTACTCCTCAGGGTTCTGATTGATAGCCTTGCCAAATACTTTGCGGCCATCTGGTAGCTCAAGACGTGTACTCACTTTCTTGAAGATACCATATTTCTCTGCCAGGTCTGTAAGACCATAGTAGCGGTCTAGTCCTTGGTCGTAAGTCAGCAACACAGAGACCTGCTTGTTCTCTTTAGTGAATCGTGACTTAGTCATCTTAATCTTAATCTGGTTGCCTACTACTTCAGTGCCATCCTTCTCTTTCTTCTTAGACAGGAAGCAAATAGTAGATGCTGCATACTTCAGACCAGAACCACCAGCCATCTCTTTAGTAGGAATGTATGAGCCGACAACTTCGTATACATGGTTAGTTGCAATCAGAGGGACTTGCACCTTAGCAAGTTTCAGACTCAAGACACGGAACGTAGCTTTCAGCACTTGGGCTTTCGTCATGTCACGAGTTTCTTTACCTTCTGCTGTATCTTCCAACTCTTTAGTTGTAGACATCTGACCTAATGAGTCCAATACAAACATCATAGGTGGACGGTTCTTCTCAGGACTCTTAGCATAGTTGTCAAGAATCTGCAAAGACGTATGACGAAACTTCTGGATAGATTCTGGTTCTGAGATAATGATACGGTCAACGTCAATACCACGTGACGCCATCATTTCCTTAGTTACGGCAGCCTCTGTGTCAAAATAGAAGACAGCACCAGTAGGGTTATCGTCCAGGAAACGCTTAACGACAGAAAGAACAAAGAAAGTTTTACCTGTGGCAGACTCCCCTGCAAAGGCTGTAATCTTGTTATTTGGAACACCACCGTAAAGGCTACCTGAAAGAGCAGCATTGAGAATATAAGATCCGGTATCGACGCACCCGGAAAACTGGCTACTGTTGCTGCCATCAGCAGCCATATTAGTATTTTCATCATTTAGGTCCTTGACCATATTCTTAAAGAAGTCTGACATCATTTACCTCACTTGTCATCATTGTTTCTCATAATATCCTGTATCTGTTTATAAATCAAGTCTTTTTTTTTATTCCGTGGAAGACTTTGTTTTTTTCGTAGGAGGAGTTTTTACCGAAGGTTTTTTTGAACTCTTCTTCTCCTTCGGGATCCGTCTCAGGAAGTCCGGAATGTGTAGTATCGTCGTCATCGTTTATCTCCGTTTCAACATTTTCATCTGTTTTCCAATTATATACTTCAACCATCTTACGTGGCTTGCCCATAGCTTCTCTCAAACTCATATTGCCTGCAATCACAAGCAAAACTGCTAGCGGATCAAAGACAAAGATAAGTAATAGAATGACAAGTCGAACAGCTTCGTCCAACATATTTTCTGCTTCATTACCATAAATTAGCTCCGCAATATACTTTAGTGGGCCAACTTCCGCCTCGAGCGCCACACGCTCTTTCTGTAACGGGAGTAGTTTTTCGTTGAGTTCATTAATGACGCCAACCGAAGACTGTATCGATGAATTGAGCTCGTCTCTTTGCTCTGCTTGTCCTTTTCTGACTGCAAGAGCACCTTCAGGTCCTCTGATTCTATCGTACTCGATGAGAACTTCGACCGTCTTATCCAACTGTCCGAGAAGTGTTTCTCCATTGGTGATAATTCTTCGTTGTTGAGATATTTGTCTTTCCAAGTTTTGAATAAGTAAGTCATTAGAACCCTCCGTCATTAGTGTTTGGTCTAAGTGTGCTTTTGATAAGAATCCGAAGATACCCATCGACGTGATAAACATTAGTACTACCACAGCTGTAGTCAGATAAGACTTTAGTAAGAATGGTATCTTAGTCCAGTTTTGATACAACCAACTAGCTGTCAGTAGTTTACCTACCTCAAGAACACTTCCCATAATCGCAATAGGAATAGCTGCTGCAGCAAAGATTGCCATTAAACCAACAATACTATACCATGCTGCAACTGCAGAGATAGCTAGTGCAACGAATAGGGTTAAAACAGCAAATCCCATTAGCCCCTCGTAATAGCTAGAACTTTATCGATCTGGCTTTGGACCATTTCTTTCCGGTCAGGCCAGTAAATGTATTCCTTGTCTGAAGTCTTCAGCAAGTTAACTAGTAGTGGCATAACAATCTTCTCAAGGTCTTCGACCTTTTCTTTAAGCTCAGATTCAATCTGATCTTTCTGAGCTTCAATTTGTTGAACTGATAAAGCGGCTTCTGTCTTTGCCTTCTGCTCTACGTTCTCGATCTGTCCTTTGTATTCAGCTTCACTTACACCAGTAAAACCAAAATCAAAATTCATATATTCTTCAGGTATCTCTCTCATGACCAGAAGTCCTCCAATGTTGCTATCTTCTCAGGTTTCCACCCTATCGAATCAAGAATGTTCTTGATAGGTTCTACAAACGCCTTACTAAACTGTAAGTCATAATCAATATATTTTCTTACGTTAAACTCATCAGGCAATATACCTTTGAAAGCGATTACGTTCTCGGCAAGAGGGTTAGGCTGTCTAACATAAACAAACTTAATCTTCTCACCAGGATATACAGGTTCATACTTCTTTGTAAGATTCATACGTTCCAGATGGTAGTTATGTAACAACGATCCGCGAATATGAATTGGCGTACCCTTCTTATAGATTACATTACCTTCACTATATTTATCAATGTTATTGGCTGTTCTTGGGAAAGCGATATCTTCTGCAGGAAGCTGGTTAAACTCTTCTCTGACGCGTGCAATCGTAGCTTGAACCGTACTCTCATCTGTAGTTAGAATCTCATTAATCGTACTCTTTAGTAGGTCTCGACAGACTTGTGGTGTTGATGAGCGAACAACTTCAATACCTTGAACCTTGAGTTTAGGCTCAGGATACTGTACACCCTCACTATTCCATACATTCAATGCATAGTGTTTCTTACCTGTCCACACACCTCGTTCAGCAATCACCTCACGCTCCATAACCATCTTCTGCTCAGGAGCATTCATGTATTCCTTTAGTTCGTCATATGCAGTTTCGAATAGGGGTTGGATCTTCTCCTTAGAAACTTTATCCAAGAATACTACAGGGTCTTTAGGTTTAACTTTCTCAACAAGAGGACCCATGTTTACATACAAAGAGTCTGTATCAATCGCAATCACGTAGTCTTCATTAGTCTTTAGTATCTCATTGAGGTACTTGTTAATGCGATTCTCAGCCCATCGGATCGTTAGCTGACCTGACAATGTAATCGACTCAGCAATGCGAACGTCAAAGTATCTAAAGTGCTCGTTAGATGTGGCGCCATACAAGGAGTTCATAAGAATCTTAATCGCTTGCTGTTTGTTGTCTAGTGTAGCAATCTTCTTCTCAACATCATACTTAGCTCTAACGTACTCGGCCTTAGCGTCATTAACAAATGAAGTATTGCCTCGTGTCTGACCAACACTCTCGTTGCTCTCAAGCGTCTTCATACGGTCGATTACCATGTTGATATAGTCACTCTCCTGACCCATATCGACAAGCTCTTGTTGAGCTGCAAGCATTTCTTTCTTATAGCCTTTACGTTCCGAATACAAACCTTCAACAAGAGTAGGAATCATACCCTTCTTATCTTTACGGAACAGGTTACCACGAGCAGTCATACAGTATTGCTTATCGAAGTCAAACCGTTCTTGCTTCAACAACTTATCTACTGAGACATTAGGAACAGTGACAGGAACAAGTGTTTCAGGACTCATGTTATACTGCATCATGATATGAGGATACAGAGAGTTCAAGTCAAAGGACACAACCCAATCGTGCATACCTGTATGCGGATCTTTAACGTGAGCTCCTTCAATCTTACCTTCCTTATCACCCTTGCCAGTAGGGTTAACAACGATACCTTGGTCCATCATATAATTGTGCAGGATAGCATCCCATACACCCACAGTACCAAAGGCGTCTTTGTAGTTAACCTTACCTTTATACGCAATCGTACAAGCAAGAGTGATTAGACCTAGCTTGTCTTCCATACGGTCAACAAGCTGAGTATCTTTAATGTTGTAGTCAATAAACTTTTGGTAGTCAAACTTGTACAGTGAGTTCAAGTCACCGTATTCACTATAGTCCAACTTACGCTCGCCAAGCACTACATGTGCGATGTGATCCAATCGATAGGATTCTTGCGAGCCATATGCATAACCAAACTTACGAAACAGCTCGAGATAGTCCAGACAGCTAATACCAAAGAAGTATGGGAAGTTTACCTCTTTACCAGCAATGAAACGCTTCTGCCAATCAAACATCTTGAAGGGTGAAAGCTCACGAGCCTCGATGTTAGTTACACGAGGTAGTCTGTTTGCAATGTACTGCATATCAAACAACTCACTGTTCCAGCCAGTAATGATATCAGGATAGGCTTTCTTCCATTGGTCGACGAATCGATGTAGCAGGTCAGCCTCGTCAGCACATTGTGTGTATCGAATATGTACGCCCTCAAGTGAAGGGTCACGCTTATCAGATTCCCATTCGCCACAGCCCCACACATAGTATATGTCGTCAATGTTATTGTGGATCGTTATAGCTGTAATAGGATATGCGGCGTAAGCAGGGTCAGGGAACCCTTCATCAGACTGCACCTCGATATCGATAGATGTTACATTAATCTTTGAACGATCGAACTCTATGATACCTGGGAACGCAGCATTAGTAAACTGCTTGACATAGTTAGTCTGTCCATACACTTTGAAGTTCTCGATGCCATCATATTTGTCGATAAACAGTCTACAGTCCTTCATAGTACCAGGCTGTACAGGAGCCACATGCTCACCTTCAAGTGTGACAAGACCTGATGGCTTCTCAGACTTCACATAGAGAGTTGGCTCATACTTAACCTTACGGGAGAAGGGTTTACCGTTCTTGATTCCACGTACAGCTATATCATTGAACAGTCGTGTGACGTTCGTATAAAAAATATCACTCATTTAATAAGTATAGTCGTTCTTTGGTTATTGGTCAACAGAAGGAGGGGTGTAGGAAGTTTTCATTCCATAGCCAGCATCTACTTTATATATTTTGGAGCCATCATTATCATACTCCCATTCTCGATTGTCTGGGTCTAATGATAACTGAGTTGTACTGGCAAAAAGATCTAGTTGATGTTCCATGCGGCGCTCCTATGTTAATGATATAGTTATGTTTACTTGAACCTTTAAAAAGTTCATAATCCACGTTTAGGAATTAATTCCCACTGCATAATGTGTTTTTCCATCAACACGGGATGCTGTCAAAACTGACTTACGGTTCTCACCATGCTTGTAAGATACATGAACCCAACCACTGTCAGGGATACCAGGAGTATAAAACTCTAAGATAAGCTGATCGAAATCAAGGTTATCCCTTATCCACTCAGCCACGGTGGCATTGGGGACACCAGGCACTTCGATATCCACCGCTTCACCTTTACAATGCTGACTTTTACTACTTCCACCAACTGCTTCATTTAACTCTGGTCCTCTATAACCGCTGTTAATAACTGTAGGACCAAAGTGGTCCCTAACTTTTTGTACTACCATTAAGAATAAGGACTGTGCAGCTACAAGATGCTCTTCGTTAGGGTTGTTGTCCAACCCTTTTCGTTCAGCTGTTTGACTCTTGGTAAATTCTGCTAGTGAAAAATTCGGTGAAAGTTTCATTATGTCCTCCAATAAAGTTGTTGGGGGCAGAAGTGCCCCCAACTCTATTTAGTTAGCCCATCAGTGGTTGTAGAATCACTGCAAGAAGTGCAATCGTAACTGCACCCATACCGGCTGTCATAGTTCCATCGGTCATTTTGTTTTCCTCGTTTAATCGATGTTGATTTTACGAGGCTGCTTCTCCTCAGGGATTTCTAACTTCAAAGATACTGCAAGAATACCATCCTTGAAAGAAGCTCCGGCTACTTGAACATACTCCGACAGGCGGAATCTACGCTCGAAGTCACGTGTGGAAATACCACGGTGTACAACTTCTCGACCTTTAGATTTATATTTGCCTGCGATCTTCAGCGACCTTTCCTTCTGCTCTACTACGATATCATCTTTATCAAAACCAGCAACTGCTAGCTCAATTAGATAATCTGTATCATTTTCTTTGACAATGTTATGTGGGGGATAATGGTCATTAGCATGTTGTGCTGCAAACTGCATGTCCTCCAGAATTCTATCAAAGCCAATAAAGGCAGACTTAGGGAAAATATTGTTCTGAATATTAGTCATGTTGTGTTAACTCCTGTTAAGCAAGTTGTGTTATGAGCCCGGCAATTCGGCACCCACATATTATATAGTACTTTGTAAACGAAAAGTCAACTGTTTACTCGTCGTCATCCCAAATTTTTATTTCAGTTAAGTTATCATCTTTAGACTGTTCATGGATCCATTGGATATCTGCTTTACCAGCTTTGAGACTATTACGTTTGAATGGAACATGGTCTCGATACTGACACATCCATGTCTTCATACCATTAGCACCCCACTTAGGAATAACAGACGCAATTATATCATCATCTACTTCATAGAAGTATTGCCAGTAACCACCCTCATGTCTTACTTTATTCCATAAGTCCATTTTGTTTAGCACCTATAAGGTCAGACCATCTAACCACTGAAGTCCTTGCATCTTGCAAAAACTTTATACCTTTATTATCCCTATATTGTTCATTAAAGACAACATATTTAATTCGAGATTGGAGAATCATCTTAGCACAATCCATACACGGTGAGTGTGTAAGATATAATCCAGCGCCTTCTGTAGACTCAGGACTAGAAGCTGCTTTCATTAAAGCATTGGCTTCAGCATGAAGGACTTCTTTCTTTGTGTTACCTTCTTCATCTTCACATTTATTATCATAGCCCGCAGGTGTGCCATTATAGCCATAGCTAATGATACGATTGTCTTTAACAATCACTGCTCCAACTTGAAGTCTCTGTGCGTATGATAGTTGAGCACACGTGTGTGCTGTTGTCATATAGAAGTTAATAAACTTTAGCTTAGGGAAGATTCCGTCTTCCATGTATCTGCTGCCTTCTCTGCTTCTTCCATACTACTAAAGGATTGTTGACGAATCTCATGTCCATCAACAACCTGTCTCACAACATATAGCTGTTGAACGCTATCTGTCTCTGAGAGAAAAGGTATAATACTTATGCTCATTTCTTTTTTCCTATGTTATACTTAGGAGTCAAAGTCCACTCGTCTTTCTCTTTATATGGCAGAACTTTAATTCTGCTGATAGGACAAATTGGATCTTGTGACTTCTCGCTTTCAACCAAATCCACCAAACCCCATTCGTCAAGAAGATTAGCAATTGCATTACGTCTTGCAACATCTTCCTCACCAAAGTTGGCTGGCTTACCATCAAGTGCAAACAGTTCCTTGAAGTGCACTATAAAGTATCTTCCTTGCTTATGTAAAATATGACAACTCTGAAATAGAGTTTTATCTTTACGGGAGGCTACACCAATACGTGTAAGAGTTTCTCTGACTTTAAGAAAGTCGTCGTCTGATTTAAGACGGATCTCCACCATCTGCTCAAGTTCATTCATTTCATTCCACCTTTGTCCAGTTTTGACTGGATCTTGTTAATTTGTTCATCAGTAAGAATATCGAAAACTTCTTGGGCGCGTTTCATATTATACCCATAATATTCTCTAATCAGGTCAAGTTTACTATCCGGATAATCTTTATCAGTCTTCCGGAACCTTTTCTTTTTCCTAGTACTATTTAGTAAATAGTCATATTGGAGCCTCTGATCGAGTTCATGGTATTGGTTTAACTCATTTGCTTGGAACAATGTATCAATATAGTTAGCAGCAATACGATTAACTACAAACGCACTATATGATTCATCTGGATACTGTTCTTTACGGTATGTTGCCATATTGAATATGGCGCCTGGATTTACATTCATCCCCAATGCCTCACAACACCTGCAATAATAAAGAAGCAGGTAATCCAATTAACTAATTGTAACACCATTCGAATGTAAAGTCCACGACGTGCTTGGTTCATTGTAAGCACTGGAACTTTAGGTTCATCTTCATCATTGCGCCCGATATAATAATCGAGAGCACGTGCCATTATTTTTTCCCATGTGCGATACTCAATCATTGGACCAATCTCTAGTCAGACGATTATATTCTACAGCCGCTTCAAGGATTGACATGTTTGATTTACTAACGTCTGAAGTAGCTAACAATGCTTCTGTGTCCTTAGGAAAGCAGTGACCTCCAAAGCCACGTTCCTCAGAGATATCCATATGACTATCTCCGATACGTTCATCATGCTGTATCAGAGTTTTAACACTATCATAGTCAATATCCCAAGCGTCACACAGATCATTGATCTGATTAAAGTAGGCTACTTTAAGAGCAAGAAAAGTATTGACACTATACTTCATCATGATCAGCTCTTCTGGTTTACGACTGAACATTCGACGACCTTCTTGCCAGAACAGTCCAGCCCAAAACACATCGTCACCTCCACCGAAGTAAAAAGTATCCGCATTCTCGAAGTCTTGTAATGCAGTAGCTGCTCGCAAGAACTCAGGACTAAATGTAATAGTTAAGTGTCCAAACTCCTTCTCAATATACTGCCAACCTTCTAGTGAGATTGTACTCTTGATTAAGATGGGTATATCTTTCTTACATTGCTTCAGTACATCATATACATTCTGCATATAACATTCACCAGTCTTAGACTGTGGTGTCGATACAGCAATGATAACGGCATCAGGATTACCAGGGTCCGTAAGATCTAATACTGGATCTACGATAGTAATATCATGGAGACCTTTGAGTACATTCTCGTGTGCACGACCAACAAACCCATATCCAAAGATAGTTATTTTGATTGACATTCGATCATAATCTCCGTAAGCATTGCAACAAGGTTCACTTCTTCATCAGCTACAAAAGCAGCTTTATGTTGGTAGTCAGCAAGGATAAGAATCATCTTCGCTGAGTTTGGTGCATCATAGTATTCGCTAGATTGCTCGTAAAACTTACGAACAATATCTGCTGTCGTATAGTTAGTCTTTGCTACCCACTTACGTAGCTCGTTGAACTTCTGCTCCTTCATATGCTCAACGAGTGCTTTGATAGACAGGTCTTTACTTAGTGACATTACACCGGTATCGATACCACCGTTAGCAGAATAACGTTGCAGGTCGTTTAGAGTACGACGAAAGTCAGGATAAGTGTCAGCTACAAAGTGTGCCACCACTTCCTTGTTATACTTAACCTTTTCATCGTCAAGTACACTACACACACGCTTGAAGAATTGAGCACCCATGGCACTCTTATCTTCTTTACTATGACGGAAGTCTACGATACTACAACGAGAATGTAGTGGTTCGATAATCTTGTCTTTATAATTACACGTAAGAATGAACCCACAGTTCTTTGCGAACTCCTCCATGAAGTTACGCAATGCGGGTTGTGTTGACTGTGCGTTTAGGTAGTCAGCCTCATCAAGGATAACATACTTACGACCACCCATCAAGCTGACCGATGAGGCAAACTGCATAATGTCATTACGCAGGGTATCGATGTTACCGTTCATCGATCCATTAATAACCAGGTAATCACAACCCAGCTCATTCAACATAGCCTTAGCAACTGTTGTCTTACCGACACCAGGACCGCCCGTTAGAATCAGATTAGGAATGTTCTTCTGATCTACAAATTGTTGAAAGGTTTGTTTCAGACGGTCAGGAAGTATACACTCACTAACAGTCTGTGGTCGATACTTCTCGACCCATAAAAATTGTTCCATAATATACTCATCACTTTATTGATACTTACTTGAATTTTCAGTAACAATCCAATATTGCAGACTACCACCAGTCTGCTTAAAATGTACTAGACCACTAGAGCTAAGACGTACGTCATAACTACCTGGCGCTAGCTTCACATGCTCTACTTTAATGATAGCAGAGAACTCAACAGGAGACTCTAATGCTTCCCCAACCTTACGTTCGAATGTATTCGATGCAGTGTTCTTACTATCTTTAGCAGTAATAACAATATCACCAGCACGGTGCTCGATAACAAACTCAGGGGCTTGCAATACATTCGCACCCTTCATAATCGCAGCTAGGTCATGTTCTGTCAATGTGAACTCTGCAATAACATTATCAACAGGTAGTTCATTATCTGGCGGGGTCATGATTAGCTCCGGCTCACAGTAGAAGAATTTAGACTGCTGAGAGCCTGACTTGATTGCCACATAGTGGTCAGTGAAAAACAAGTCAGGCTTTGTGAATAGGCTCAATGTTCCAAGAAACCTGTTAAGGTCATAGATACCAAACTTATTCGGGAAGTCCTCTTCAACTAAAGCATGAGATAGAATAGTCTTTGAAGGTGATACTTGACGAACTAAATTACCTTGCTGAATAACGATAGATGGATTGATCGTCGCAAAGTTCTTTAGGATTTCAATTGTTCTCTCAGACAGTTGCATGACTACCTCTGTTTAACTTTAGCTGCATCAGCAGTTGCTACTGCACCGATCTGTGCAATGTCAGCTAACGATCCACCGAACATATATGCACCCAGGTGAGTCAAACGCATCCATGGAGCCAGCCAGATCTTCGCGCCAGCTTCACGTGCCCACTGACAGAACATATAGTCTTCTGATAGATAGCGATTAGTCTTAGGACATACCAATGCATCAAAGTACAAGCTGATCTTACGTGAACCATCAAAGTGTTTCGTACGAACATGGTCAGGTGTATACTTCATAGTGTCACCATAATGCTTGTCGAACTTCTCAAATGCTTGACGTTGAATCATCATGAAGCCTGTACCAGACTCTAGAACCTCTGCAAGCTCATCCAGCTTGATAGAACCAGAACCATCGGCAGGGTTGAATACATAGTCGCCTACATACGCCTCTAGTTTGTTTGGATCTTCATCAGCAAAGCCTTTGTTGACAGCTTGCACAATCTTCTCCCAAGCAATCGTCTTCTTAGGATAAGGACCACAGATAACATCTTTATCACTATCCGGATCAGCAAGAGCAGCTAGTGCCAATACATCGTTCGGATCAAATCCAATGTCAGAGTCAATGAACATCAAATGCGTACAGTCGCTACGCATAAACTCATCGGCACAGTAGTTACGTGCACGAGTAATCAACGACTCGTTAAACAGATACCAAAAGTCTACCTCGATGCCGTGTGTCGCTGCGCTCTTAGCAAGCTCGACAGAGCTACGTGTATATGTACCAGCACATTGACCACCATACATAGGAGTGGCAACCATAATCTTACGTTTGCGGAGTTCCGCAATATCAATTGTAATATCAACCATTATATTTCTCATCATGTGTGCCGGACTTACCATAGTCACCATCATAGGAGCTAAGGCTTTCGGACTTGAATAAAAGGAACTGGCCTACACGTGTACCAGGTTTAAGAAGAGCTTTGCCACCTTCGACATGTAGTGCTCCTGCCATCACACCTTCATAACCTGAGTCATAAAGACCTGATGTAATAAACAAACCATTACGGTTCAATGTGGATCGTGTAATAACCCAACCAGCTTCATCTTCACCGATTGATACAACACCTTCCATAATAATTTCATAGCAACCATTATCGAGATGCCAATAGCCATCACCATTCGGATGAATCTCATTAGCGCCACGATGAACCTTCTTATCTTCGTCGATAATGAAAGTCTGCGACTTCATTTCAAATACCTT
>Ga0098048_1000224_pt1 | contig 28946 bp, 48 predicted proteins | sample 13_taG_FD_75052 | JGI IMG/M metagenome (GOLD analysis project Ga0098048, IMG submission 75052) | Marine viral communities from the Subarctic Pacific Ocean - 13_ETSP_OMZ_AT15268 metaG | ecosystem: Environmental > Aquatic > Marine > Oceanic | place: Pacific Ocean | collected 2015-01-16 | reverse complement strand
CGATCTTGGCGCAAGCTATATGGCAACTGATGCTTTAGAATTAGAACTAGGCACAGCATACAACCTAGAAGCAAAAGAACGTTCAGAAGTTACTTTAACAGCAACTTTTGCATTCTAAGTTAAACACATAATAAACTAAAAGGTCGCTTTTTGCGGCCTTTTTTTATGACTAAATAATATGGGTACATTATTTAAAGAGGGAAATAAAATGCAAAAGAATGAATATGATGTAAAAGTCATTAAAGTAGTAGACGGTGACACAGTAGATGTAGATATTGATCTAGGTTTCGGTGTAACACTAACAGACGAACGTGTTCGTATTATGGGCATTGATACGCCCGAGTCACGTACAAGAGACAAAGTAGAAGACTTGTTTGGTGAAGCAGCCAAAGCACGTTTGAAAGAGCTTATGGAAGATGGCGGTAAACTTATTACTACTGAAGACCGTAAGGGAGAAGATATGAAAGGCAAGTTCGGACGTATCTTAGGAGACTTCAAAGTAGAACGTTTTGAAAATGGTCCAGCTGAACTTGTAACAGATATCCTTATCGAAGAAGGACATGCTGTAGCATACTTTGGCGGATCAAAAGAAGAAATTGCTGCCAAACATCTTGTAAACAGAACTAAACTATTGCGTGAAGGCGTAATTGCACAAGAAGATTATGATAAAGCTGTAAAATTAATGGAAAAAAGAGGTTGACAGCCAGTTAATATGGCACTATAATGTTACACATACTAAGAAAATTAGTATAATTTATTAATTTTAGTAATATTATAGGAGGCCCAACATGGCATTTACAACACTAAAAACAAACCAAAAAACTTTCTTAGAGAACTATCTAAGAGGAACAGGCAAGACTCTTACTGCGGCAGACGCCAAAGCAAGATTCGGTATTCAACAACTTCCAGCAAGAATGAGCGAGCTCAAAGCAGCTGGTTTGAATGTGAAGACTGACATTGCTACAACTGGCAAGACTAGATATTCAGTCACTGCTAGAGATGTAAACGGTTCAAGAGCGAAAGTATTCGCATAAAACTGGTTGACATCAAACCAAACTCCTGCTATAATAGTAACACTATTAACAAAATAGCAGGAGTTTTTTTATGACTATGCACTTGATGAGTCATGCTTACACAACAACAAATACACGTAAGCACAAGGCCAAAAAACTAACAACTAAAAGACTTGAAGAACTGAAACTGCAATGGCGTCAATACAATAAACAAATGAGGCGCAATAACAGTCACAGTTTACAGTACGATACATTCGAAGACTATCTGTCTTACGTACAAGGCAATCCCCCCAAACGACAACCAAAGAAAGAACTTGAAACATATGTCCCGCCTACGTCATACCAGCGAGAAACAAAAAGCTATCCTTCGTACCAGGGGTCCGGCCCTATACCAGGATCCTGCGCTAAGAAAGATTCTCCAAAATACACCGGAGATCTTATCGTCGGAATCGCAACAATGCACAAATCAAATGCAGTCCCAGTCATGCGTGGAACAAAACAAGCAGAAGAAATAGCGCGGATGCGTCGATAACCTAAGAGGGTATTATGAAAAGTTTTATTACTACAATCCTACTGTTGTTAGGATCATCAGTTCATGCAGGACCTATGTCTGCTGAACCACACGGACTCTTCTCAGCAACAGACAAACCAGAGATGTGGTGTCTAGCACAAAATATCTATTACGAAGCACGTAGTAGCAACAGAGCTGATCGTCTTGCAGTTGCAGACGTAGTTGTTAATCGGGTAAAACATAACTACTATCCTGATACAATTTGTGGTGTAGTTAAACAAGGACACAAACATCTTAACGGAGAAATGAAACGCAACAAGTGCCAGTTCAGTTGGTACTGTGACGGCAAGAGTGATTGGCCTACTGATATAGATTCTTGGGTAGACGCACAAATGATTGCATATAATATGCTTATACATAGTGACTCATTAGGCATTACAGAAGGCGCAACACATTACCATGCAGACTATGTTACACCTAGTTGGGCAAAAGACTTTCACCTAGTAGGTCGTATCGGAGCTCACATTTATTATCGTTGGGAAAAATAATGGTTGACATTATATCTAATGAGTATATACTAGTAGAGTAAGTTAAACAAATTGACCTATTGGAGGCAAGAATGAAAGGCATTACTAAGGCAACCACTGCAATTGCAGTAGCACTAACACTCGGCGCATGTTCGTCGATGAATACAATTGAAGTACGTCAAACAAAAGCAAACCCAAACTGGTATGAAGACTGTGAGCAGATTGGCTCAGAAGGATTCTTGTTTTGGAAAGACGATTACGCATATGCATGTGGCATGGGCGAAAGTAAATATGAACAAGCAAGTGAAGCACAGGCTTATGCATTTGCTGTCAAAGGATTTGCAGAACGTATTAACGGCACTGTGAACAGTTTTACTGAAGTAGATATTAATAACGACAGGCGTACAACACAAACGTATGTTAAGCACTCTGTTGAAGACACAATTATCAGAGAGCATCTCGAAGTTCGTAAGAAGTCTTATGAGTTGGAAGCTACCGGCAATGTACATACCTATGTGCGTATTAAGATGCCGCTAGAAACTTTTAATGCATTGATTATTGAGGCAACTGATGATACGAATATCGCTTCTATTAATTAGTATAGTACTAGGAGGTTGTGCTAGTCATAAGAGTTATGACTACACTCCTCAGTACTGCTACACTGACCAAACTATTACTATGAACAATAGTGATACTGTGAACTCTAAAACTGTACTTGAATGTACTGATAGACCAGGACAACAAACAGCAATACAACGTGCTGGTGTTGATGCTTCCTGTAGAGAGTTTTGGTACAGTGAAAAACGTTATGGTAAAATTGTAAAACAAAAAGGAGTAGCCTGTGAAAAGTTTGATGGTACACTTGAGATCGTTAACATTAACGGCAACAATAATTAGTTTAGCTGCCTGTAGTAGTGTAACTCCGTATCAAAGTAGTTCGGTATCATCACCTGTAGTTACAGCACCAACAGGTGGCGGCAGTATGATAGTGTCCGCAGTGCAGAGCATTTACATTACTAACCAATACAGTTTAAACAAACGTCAGAAGCGTTTGCAGTCACAGGCGGTGTATGCATCTCTTGATGCAGACTACGGTAAAGTAACACACTGGTATGAACAAGATGCAATGGGTGCTGTAAAAGCAGTCCACGGGTATCCAAATGGTGTAGGCTTTTGTAGGATTGTGTTTTCAGCAATTACAGTAAAAGGTACAACACGCCAATTTGAAGAAACAGCATGTAAAAAACACTATGAAGATAGCCATTGGTACTTCATAAAGAAATAACATGCTTTAATCAGGCTAGGAGAAAGCCATAAATACATTATGTTATTAGGAATACTTACTTTAATTACTGCTCTATGTATTAGCGCAGTAGCAATATATTACTCGGTCGCTGGATTGGTTGCAATCTTTGCGGCCGCGGCTGTACCCATTATGATTATGGGCGGCACATTAGAAATAGCAAAACTAGTAACCGCAGTGTGGTTACATAAGTACTGGAAACAAGCCGCATGGTGGCTTAAAAGTTATCTAAGCGTAGCGGTTATTGTTCTCATGTTTATAACAAGCATGGGTATCTTTGGTTATCTATCTAAAGCACATATTGAACAGACGGCTGAAAGTACAGATAATCTAGCACGTATTGAAACTATACAAAGTGAAATAGATCGAAACTTAGGTGTAGTAGGCAGAGCTGAGAATAGAATACGTGAACTAGAAACAAGTGAAACTGGTAACGATGATAACACACAGTCTCAAATAGATAAAGAGCAAGAGCGTATTGATTCTGCATATACAAGAATACAACCTGCTATTGCAGAACAAAATGCAATCATTGCAAACGTTACACAGCTATTTCAAAACGAACTAGATAAAATTGATGTAGAACTAAACACCCTGCAAACTTATATTGATACAGATAATATAGAAAAAGCGCAGGCAATGGTAGGCACAAAGGTAGATGGTAACTACGGACCAAAGACTGCCGCTGCCTTTACAGCATGGCAACAGTTAAAACGTGAGGAACGTGCAGGCTGGCTAACTAAAATACAAGACTCAGCTGACTCAGCTACAGTACAATCTGCACGTAAAGAAATAGCAAGACTACGTGATAACGCTGATAAACAAATTGAACAATCTAATACACTAATTAATAGACTACGTGAAAAACTTGGTAACACTGATAATACAGATACTATACAAACGGCCATAGACGAGCAACTAGAACGTGTTCGAACAGCATCGATCAACGTAGATTCTCTAACAGAAGAAAAGATTACATTAGAAAGTAATTATCGCAAACTAGAAGCAGAAGTTGGCCCAATTAAATATATTGCTGAGTTTGTGTATGGTGAGCAAGCAACTACTAACATGCTTGAAGAAGCAGTACGTTGGGTAATTATTATCATCATCTTTGTATTTGATCCACTAGCAGTTTTATTATTAATTGCATCACAATATACCTTTGAGTTTAATCGTAGACGCAAAGATGACGACGGTGAGCGTCTTCGGCTCGAAAGAGAAGAATACGAACGAGCAAGAGCACAAGCAATAGTTGACAATCCTGGATTTACACTTGATGATCCTATACCTCCAACTGTTGAAGATTCAGTGGAGCCTGTTCCTACGCAAGAAGAAATACCTGTACCTGAAAAAGTAGTAGTTCCTAAAACTAATATACCTGACACAAAAAACAGAATGTTCTATCCTGAAGAGATAGAAGACGATACAGTTACAGAAGAACAACAAAAGCGCAAAGATTATGTTGACCAGCAAGAGTTAAAAGAAGATATCAAAGCTCTAAAGCAACAATGGAAAACAGATAATCCAGATGAAAACCTTAAGATGTACAAAAAGTTATATATACATGGTAGGATAGATAGTTTACCATGGATACCAGATGACAATACATATGTACAGAACGGCGAACAGTCAAACACATCTATTTGGAAAAACATACGGGAAAACAAATAGGTATTAAATGCCAAACATAACATTAATCACACCACCTGATAAAGTCTTTAATTTTAACAAATCAATATTACTAATTTACCCAAGCGAAACTTTAAAACAAGAGTTTCAAACACTTGTGCAGGATTGGGATATAGACTTTAACCTCTACATGTATAATTTAGAATCAGCAGAACATAACTATGACTGGTTACTTAGTATGGTTAAAATTGCAGACACAGTTATTTTTGATATTGATAATTCAACATCGGAAATTAGAGACTTAGCCAGTTATATAATTACTGCTAATCTGCACACTTATTGGTTGACAAATGCTGCCCAACCAGTGTATAATAACATAAGCATTAATAGAGTATACGACTTAACATTCTTAAAAGGAGAAATGAATGGCGTTCAACAACAATCGCAGGAATAATAACAACCGCAATCGAACTAATAATGAACAGAGTTTTAGAGGATTATCGGTTGAAGTAAAAAACGGTGACTTTAACAAAGCACTTAGAATTTTTAAAAAGAAAGTACAGGAAGACGGTCTTTTACAAGAACTTAGAGAACGTGAGTTCTACGAAAAGCCAAGCGCCGTTCGCAAGAAAGCAAAGGCAGCTGGCAGAGCACGTCATCTAAAAAAATTAAGTAAGCAGGAACAAGAAAGAGGTTTTTAAAAATGCGTCTCGAAAATGATGTGTTATTAGATTATAAAGATGTACTCATTCGTCCAAAGCGTAGTACACTACGCAGCCGCAGCCAAGTACAATTAGATCGTAGATTTAAATTTCGTAACTACGCTCCAGACTTTCCAGACAACGCCGCCGGCGATCATTATCGTGGTATACCTATTATGGCAAGTAACATGGACGGTGTTGGTACGTTTGAAATGGCAGATAAACTTGCAGAAGGCAGAATCTTTACGTGTCTAGTTAAAACATATAGTGCTGATGAACTAATTGAATATTTTAGTCCTGTTGCATACATACCAGAACGTACAGACAATGTTGCTATGAGTATTGGCACAAGTGACGAGGACTGGTGCAAACTAGAAATTGTACACTCAGTTGTTAAAGACAAATTAAAATATGTTTGTATGGACATTGCAAATGGTTATAGCAATCACTTTGCTCAACACGTTCGCAAAGTGCGTAAAGCATTTCCAGACATTGTAATTATAGCAGGTAACGTGGTTACCGGAGAAATGACGGAGGAACTTATTCTTGCAGGAGCAGATATTGTTAAAGTGGGCATTGGCCCTGGTAGTGTTTGCACTACTCGTATTCAAACTGGTGTGGGGTATCCGCAACTCTCAGCGGTTATCGAGTGCGCCGATGCGGCACACGGTCTCGGTGGTCACATTATCACTGATGGCGGATGTACTACTCCTGGTGATGTTGCAAAGGCTTTTGCAGCCGGCGCTGACTTTGTAATGCTAGGTGGTATGCTTGCCGGACACGATGAAGGTGGCGGCAATGTGATTACAAAATTTTACGAAACAACTGAATTACAATACGAAATTGGTGCTCATTTAGATAATCATAAACGTAAAATAGAAGAAAAGAAATTTGTACAGTTCTACGGAATGAGTAGTACTAGTGCAAACAACAAACATTTTGGCGGACTCAAGGAGTATAGAAGTAGTGAAGGAAGAACAATTCTTGTACCTTACAAAGGAGAAGTGGCTCGCACTATTCAAGATATCCTTGGCGGTCTGCGCAGTACTTGCACATATGCAGGCGCACTGAAACTAAAACAACTGGCAAAGTGTACAACATTTGTTAGATGCACACAAACACATAACAGTGTATACGAAAACTTAACTATAGGAAATTAACATGCTTAGACCCATACATGCTAACATACTAATTAAACAAAAAGTCGCCGAAGAAACAACAACAGGCGGAATTATTTTAACTAATGCTAAAAACGAAGGCGTTGTTGAAGCAGACGTAATAGCAGTAGGTAAAGGAACTTACGATGCAAAAGGTAAGTTCATTACACCAAACGTTAAAGAAGGTGATAGAATCTTAGTTAACTCAAATGGTGGAACAAAATTTACTCACGAAGATAAGGAATACGTAAGTATTACCAATAGCGAAATAGTTGCTGTCTTTTCGTGATAAATAAAAGTGAACGCCGAAAGGGTTCAAATATTAATCTTGCTTAATTAAAGGAGAATAAAATGGCAAAAGTAATCGGTATCGATCTCGGTACAACAAATTCATGTCTTTCTATTGTAGAAGGATCATCATATAAAATCATCGAAAATACTGAAGGCGGACGAACTACACCAAGTATCGTTGCTTATAAAGACGGCGAAGTATTAGTAGGTACAACAGCAAAACGTCAAGGTGTATCAAATGCAGATAATACTGTATTTGCAGTAAAGCGTTTAATTGGACGTAAGTTCAAAGACAAAGCAGTACAAAAAGATATTAAAAACATGCCCTTTAAGATTGTCGAAGCTGACAATAAAGATGCATGGGTACAAGTTGGCGAAGAAAAACTAGCACCACAACAAGTATCTGCAGAGATTCTAAGAAAAATCAAACAAGACGCTGAATCATATATTGGCGAAGCAGTAACGCAAGCAGTTATTACTGTTCCTGCATACTTCAATGATTCACAACGTCAAGCAACTAAGGACGCTGGTAAAATTGCAGGACTAGAAGTGTTGCGTATTATCAACGAGCCAACAGCAGCCGCATTAGCCTACGGTGTAGATAAAGACAGCAAAGGCGATAAGAAGATTGCAGTATACGACTTAGGTGGTGGTACTTTCGATATTTCAATTATTGAAATTGAAGAAATCGATGGTGAAAAGCAGTTTGAAGTTCTTGCTACAAACGGCGACACATTCTTAGGCGGTGAAGACTTCGACCAAACAATTATAGATTATTTAATTGCAGAGTTTAAAAAGTCAGATGGCATTGATCTTGCAAAAGATAAAATGGCACTACAGCGTTTGAAAGAAGCGGCTGAAAAAGCAAAGGTAGAACTGTCTAGCGCATCACAAACAGAAGTTAACCTTCCGTATGTAACAGCTGACTCTACTGGTCCAAAACACTTGGCTGTTAACATTACACGTTCAAAGTATGAAGGAATGGTAAATGATCTTGTAGCTCGTTCAATCGAGCCGTGTAAGGTTGCATGTAAAGATGCAGGACTAAAGCCAAGTGAAATTGACGAAGTTATCTTAGTTGGTGGACAAACACGTATGCCATCAGTGCAGGCAGCAGTTGAAAAGTTCTTTGGCAAAGCACCACGTAAGGATGTAAACCCAGACGAAGCAGTAGCAGCCGGCGCCGCAATACAAGGTGCAGTACTATCAGGCGACAAGACCGACGTTCTACTATTAGACGTTACTCCGTTGTCATTAGGTATTGAAACTATGGGCGGCATTATGACTAAGTTGATTGATAAGAATACAACTATTCCTACATCAAAGTCACAAGTGTTTTCAACAGCAGAAGATAACCAGCCAGCAGTTACAATTAACGTAGCACAAGGTGAGCGTGAGTTTATTAAAGACAACAAACATCTTGGTATGTTTAACTTAGAAGGCATTGCGCCTGCTCCACGTGGGCTACCGCAAATTGAAGTAACATTTGATATTAATGCAGATGGTATTCTAAGTGTAAGTGCTACTGACAAAGGAACTGGTAAAGAACAGAAGCTAACCATTCAAAGTGATGGTGGACTATCTGAGTCAGAGATTGAACAGATGGTACAAGACGCAGAAGCTAATGCAGAATCAGATAAAGAGCGTAAAGCACTTGTTGAAGCACGTAACGGTGCAGAGCAACACATTGCACAAGCTGATCGTGAGTTAGAAGAAGTTCGTGACTTGATTACTGAAGAACAAGTTACAGCATACGAAAGCGCACGAGATGAATTAGCAGAAGCAATTAAAGGTGAAGATACAGATAGTATCAATGCCAAGATAACGGAATTTGCTACCGCGGCCGGTCCAGTAATGATGGCCAAACAGCAACAAGAAACAGCAAACACACAGGAAGGTCCTGTTGAAGCTGACGATATTATAGACGCAGAGTTTAACGAAGCATCGTAATGTCAAACTAAATAATTGTGTAGGGTGCCGTTAGGGCTCTACACAATATTAATCTTGCTTATTAAAGGAGAAAACTATGACAAGACTAACAACACTAAACTTACCCGCTTTTCACAGAGCAACTATTGGATTTGACAGAATGTTTAACGATCTAGAAGCACAGTTCGAAAGCAGTCAATCAAACGGATATCCGCCATACAACATTGTGCAGATCAACGACGACGAGTATATGATTTCACTTGCAGTCGCTGGCTTTGGTATGGACGGACTTGATATTACTAAGGAAGGCAACTTACTTCGCATTGAAGGAGAAGCAGCAAAACCTAGTAACGAATTAGTATACTTACATAAAGGTATAGCAGGACGTAACTTCCGTAGAGAGTTTACACTTGCTGACCATATGGAAATTATAAATGCTACCTTAGAACTAGGTATGCTTAATATCCATTTGGTACGTGATATACCAGAAGCACAGAAGCCAAAGAAGATCGCTATCAACAGCGAACAGCTAGGCGAATATAATAAAGATTAGACTTTAAAGGGGGAGCGAAATATCTCCCCCAACTATAATATTAAAAAGGAGAGAACATGAGTGACGTTTTTGAAGATGTCGAGATTGATGAAAAAATTGAACAAATCATTGAAGAGCCAAATCGTTTTAAGGTAGTGTTTCTTAACGATGACGCAACTCCAGTTGAATGGGTTATTGAGTTACTAGCAACTGTATTCAAACACAGTCAGCTTTCCGCAGAACAACTTACAATGACGATACATACAGAAGGAAGTGGAATTGCTGGTGTGTATAGTTTTGAAATCGCTGAGACTAAAACTAGCGAAGCTGTTACAGCTAGTCGTGCAAAAGGCTTTCCACTACAAGTTAAAATGGAAGAGGAAAATTAATTGAGCAATTTAAAAGAACTAACATGGGACCATCATCAGAATGCTGAACGACAAGAGTTTGTAAAAGTATTAATGAGTGGTAAAATTAACCCTGAATTTTATGCAACTTATTTGTATAACCAATGGAAAAAGTATCAAGCGTTAGAAGAAGCACTAGATGTATTAGGTGTATGGGCTGACGATTTACAACTGTTTGATATCAAACAAATGAAAAAAATTGAGGATGACTGGCAAGAGTTATGGGACCTAAAAAAAGGTGTACCACTTACATTGCCTAGTACACACGGATATCTAGAAAGAATTCAAAAAATTAAAGATGACAAAGACACTATGATGGCACACGTTTATGTACTACACATGGGCGATCTAAGTGGCGGTCAAATGATTAAACGCAAAATACCCGGCGAAGGACGTATGTACCAATTTGAGGGTAAGGTTAAAGATCTAAAAGAAAATTTGAGATCTTACACACATGACGGACAAGCTGAAGAAGCAAAATACGTTTTTGATTCAGCAACTAACTTATTTCAAGAAATGATGGAGGTCGCTCTTGAGTATTATATGGACTAAACTAATTGAGTGTCAGGATGAGATTCTAAATATATTTGAACAAAATGCACAAGAGTTTCAAGAGCCTGGACTTGATCACTTTAACAGTGATACATGGATCAACCGAGTATGGAAGAATGACCACGTTCGTAGAGCGCACATTGATGTTGTAGATGCTCGTGAGTCTAAAGGCTTGTGGATGATGCATGTATGCGTGTTTCCAGTACTCAACAACGACGGTCCTATATATGGCTTTGATGTTATTGCAGGTAAGACTAAAATGACAGGAGCATTTCATGACTTTTCAGCAAGCAGCGGCGGCGAAGACCATCCAATGATTGACGGGTACAAAGAAGCTGTTGCAGACTTCATACCTAAGAAGCAACGTGCTTTACCAGAATGGGCAACTAATATCTTTACAGATAAAATGGTAGCCGCAGGTAATGTTAAAACTGAAGAAGAAGCCGTTGCTATTATTGAACTAGCATTAGACAATCTAAGAGCATACTTTAGCGAGATTGGACAGTTTACCGGTGCTGGCGATAGAGAGCTAACAATAGCCGCACAAAATTATTACTGTCACAATCAGCAACAAAATCCGCACACCCCTCGTACAATGAAGAGTCTCGGACTACCAGAAGCTGATGTAGATAAGTTTTGTACGGACATGTTGTTTCCTAAAATTGTATAAATACTTAAAACATATAGGGATTAGTATATAATGCGATATCAAGATTTTAAAATAGTTGAAGCTGCAGGCGACGAAGAGCCAGCAAAAAAACTTCCTAACGTAAATGTTGGTTCTGATACTTACGATGAGAAAGAAGTAGCAGACTTACAACAACAGGTTGCTGACAGAGTTATGCGTGTGCAAGACTCTAGCGTGTTGCATAGAGTTGAAGCAATACTACGTAAAGGCGGCATTACTAGAATATCAAATGCATACTTCAAACGTGATAGTGATGCAGAGAAGTTTGTTAATAGACTAGCACAAATGATTATTGAATTAGAAATCCCAACTAACGATAAAATTGCATTCTTAAAAGAGTTTGCTACAACAAACATGATTAAACCTGATGCAATATTTGATGGCTCAGGAACTGCACAGTCGATGGATAGTTGGTTTGAAGGCAGTCAAACAGCAAGAACAATGTTCAAAGCTATGATTAACGATCCAGGACTAATTGGTAAAAATGCTGGTGAAGCTGGACCAGGCGAACTTGCTATTGCTTGTTTCCACAGACAGATTACAGCAGGTACTGATCCTAAAGCAAGTTATGATTTAAAATACGGTAGTGATTTGATCGAAGTTAAAACTTCAGCAGGCGGAAAAGGTGGCGGACGTTGGACAGCAATGAACGACTATCCACTAGACACTTACATTAGAAGTTCTGAAAGTAAGATAGATCCTAAGAAATGTCCTAAGAGTGTTAGCATGTTTAGATCAACTCGTCAAAGTGCAAAGACACTGCCTAACATTGTAGAAGTATTAAGCGACCCGCAATACTTAAAAGATCCAGACACTCCGCTAATGGCAAACGAGCAAGTACAAATATTCAAACGTTTGTTACAGTATGCATATCCAAACGCAGACGAAGCTAAGATAAATTTAGCAGCTAGATCATATCCTAATCACACTACAAAAGATATTGCTCCTGTAGCATTTGAAAGCTACAAAGCAAAGCAGGACTTTACAAGTATGTTATTAATGAAAGCAAGTGGCGATAATATTACTACACTTCATTTTAGTGATTTATCTGTTGCTGTTGATAAGTTTAAACTGGGTGCATTGTACCTAAATGGACAACAACGTGGCATGAGTATGCAAGCCACCTTAGTGTAACTATAAATTATATTTTTTCATTTTCGCAAGTAACGTAGTGCGGTTGAGTTGTAATAACTTAGCCGCATTTGTTTGATTGTGTCCTGCTGCTCTTAACGCCCTAGATATTTGTTCTATTTCTAACTGAGCTACACTATCTTGCAAATCGATCTCTTGCTGTTCAACATAATCTTGAAGTTCTTGTATGACTCCCCAAAGTGCATCTTGTTCCTCTTGAATTCTAGTTCTCATTTCTTTCTTCCATTTTTTGTTATTTGGTGTTAAAATTTTAACAGTTGTATGATAAATATACTTGTATTTAAGTGATTAGGGCAGCATAAATATACATAACCGGAGGGGATAATTATGAATAAATTTGCCGTTATAATCACGTTGATTTTAGTGGGCACTCATGCTCACGCAAGTGATCTTGTTTGGGGATTTAAAAATCCAAGTTTTAGTGGTAAAGGATGGAGCTCACATGTACTGAGTACAGAGCAACTACAGTTTAACAGAAAACAAGACATTAAAGAAAAAGCAGAGGCAGAACAAAGAAGAATAGAACGTGAATTAGAGAATACAACTCTTAATAAATTTTTAAAGAATATTGAGAGTAGAATATATGCACAAATATCTAAGCAGATGGTTGATGCTATGTTCGCAGATTGTACTGATACATGTTCGAACACAGGCACAGCAGAAATTGAAGGCAGCACTATTACTTGGGTAAAGGCTGATGGTATGATTACACTTACTATTGTTTCAGAAGATGGAACAGTAACAGAGATAACAATACCAGCGGAAGGAGACTTTGGATTCTAATGCGTATTCTAGCAGCCATACTATCTTTTACTATACTACTTGGTGGATGTGCGATGGCTCCAAGTTTGCAAAAACTTGAAGATGCAGAAACATCACCAATAGTACAAGTTTCACCAATCCAACAAAGATTGGAAGATGTGCCTAAAATTGATGGATCAAAAATAACCATTGCGGTTTATAGTTTTACTGATAAAACAGGACAACGTAAGCCTAGTGACGGAATTGCAAAACTAAGTTCAGCAGTAACGCAAGGTGGGGAAGTTTGGGTAATTAAGGCACTCCAAGATGTAGGCAGTGAAGGATGGTTTGAAGTTGTTGAAAGAGTAGGTATGGATAATCTACTAAAAGAAAGACAACTTATAAGACAAACAAGAGATCAGTATGAAGGCAAAGAATCATTACAGTTAAAACCTTTATTATTTGCAGGACTTATATTAGAAGGTGGCATTATTGGATATGATTCAAATGTGGCAGTAGGAGGGTTAGGCGCAAGATGGATGGGTATAGGTGCAAATACACAATATAGAATTGACACAGTTACAATATCTTTAAGAATTGTAAGTGTTAGTACAGGTAAAGTGTTATTGAGCATAGCAACAGAGAAGACTATAGCTAGCCATCAGTCCGGGGCGGACATATTTAGGTTCCTTGATATGGGAACAAAATTAATAGAAACTGAAACAGGGTTTTCAGTGAACGAACCCGTAAATTATGCAACACGAGCTGCAATAGAACAAGCAGTAGTTGAGTTAGTTTACGAAGGTGAAAACAAGGGACTCTGGAAGTTCCAACAGGAGGGAAGTTATGAAGTTGAAGATGTTAACACTGCCGATAGTGGCAGCAATGACAATGTTGACAGTACCAGCGATAGCCAATGATATCTATATTACTCAAGTAGGTGATAGTTTAGATTTGGATATTACGCAAGACGGTCAAGATAACCAATTCGGCGACAGCAACACAGGTGTAACACTTAAAGGTGACAACATGGTGTTTTCAATAACACAAACAGGCGACAACAACGATATAGCAGCTATCATTAATGGCGATTCGTATAGCGGAACATGGGCATTTACTGGAAACACTAATACTGTAGACTTACTATGCGATAGTACAGGTGCAGCTGGTTCAGGTAACTGTGAAAGTGTAACATTAGATATTACTACTACAGGCGACGATAATACGTTTAAGTTTTACATAGGCGAAAACGCTGATGCATCAGACAGTACAGTAGCATTTACTGTTACTGGAGATGATAACGTTATTGACGCTGACATAGATGGTGTTGATTCTGATATTACAGTAGTTGTTAATAATAGTACAAGTACACACGCAACAGGTGCAATAAGTGCTACTGACAATTCGTTGAGTGCAAGTAATGCAGGTAATATTATTGATATAGATGTCGACGGTGATGGAGACGCAAACGGTCATTTGATAAATTTAAATTTAACAGGTGGCGGTAATGTGTTTACAATCTCACAAAGTGGTGTTTACGATAATGTTATTGATATTACAGCAACAACAAACGGCAGTAATATAGATATTACACAAATAGACTAACATGAAACGGTTAGTTTGGCTCACAATTGGCTTCCTATCGATTGCTTCTTCAGCAGGAGCGTCGATAGGGACAGTCACTGAGCTAACTGGTGTTGGCCAAATTAAGCGTGATGACCAAACTGTGGGCGAATCCACAGGAACAACTATTCAGCAAATGGACGAAGCATCTACTAAAAAAGGTAAGATGCGAATTGACTTCATTGATGACACAAGATTAGACGTTGTAGATCATAGTAAAGTGATTATAGACGAATTCATATATGATCCGGCAACAGGCAAAGGCTCACTTGATATGCGAGCAACACTAGGAGCAGTACGTTATGCTAGTGGACAGATTGCCAAAAACTCAAGACAACAAGTAAGATTAAGAACTCCAACAGCAACTATCTCTGTACGTGGTACAGACTTTTCTATGATTGTAAATGAAATAGGTGAAAGCTATGTTACTCTTTTACCTAGTTGTGACGACACCGGATTTTGTATAACCGGAGAAATTAAAGTTGAAAACGATGGCGGCTATGTTATTATGAATCAGCCATTTCAAATGACTCGTGTAGAAAGTTATAATCAAAGTCCTACAAAGCCTGTTATAGTAGATCTAACAGAACCGCAAATTACTGGTATGCTTATTATAAGACGGACTGATCCGATTGATGAAACAAATATGAAGATGCTGCAAGAAGCTAGGCGAGACGCTGGCGTACTAGAGTACGACTTTTTAGAGTTTGACGGATTAGATGACGATGCTTTGGTAGACAGTATTAAAGACATATGGGTAACAGAATTAGACAAAGGTGCAGACTATTATCTACGTGAACAGTTAACTAATATGATTGACGAGCTTAACAAAGCTCTTCTAGCAGCATTACGAGACGAACTGTCTCAACAAAATAAAGAATTCTTTGCAGAAAAACAATTAGGTTATGACGAAGAAACAGGGTTGTTTTTAGACTTTGAAGATCCAATGTGGCATGTGCGAAGACAAGATGTTAGTATATCGAATACAATAGATTTATATCTAAATGGAAATTACGGATATAAGTTAAATATACAACAAGGAGATGAAGCGTTATATGATTACTTACTAGGAGTAGGTAATAACAATATCACAATCATACAAAAACAATGAAGATTACAGGAACACATTTAGGAATATTAGTTATAGCATTATACTTTAGTGCGCAAGCCTGCTTGGCTAACGAAATTTATGTAACACAAGTAGGTGACAAACTTGATTTAGAAATACAACAACATAGTAAAGACAACTATGTTAGTTTAAATTCTACAGGTCCTAATAATAATATTACTATTCGTCAAGGTATGCACGATGACGGTTATGTTGACCAAGACGAAACAGGCGGCCACGAAGCATACTGGAATGTAACTGGAGATGGAAACACGGTAGCAAGTTACCAGACAGATACAAACAGAAGCAATGGCGGCGCAGCACACCATTTATCAAATATAGTAGACGGTGATGATAATACAGTAGAACACATTCAAATGGGCAAACAAGGTCATGATGGCTTTATAGAAATAGACGGCGATGGTAATACTGTAGATTTATATCAAAGAGGCAACGGCGGACAAAAATGGGCAGACATAGTTCTTACAGGAGACGATCATACAGTTGATGTTATGCAAAGAGGAACTGAATATGCAGAAGCAGAAGTAGATCTTACTAACGGCGGTGGAGCATATGACTTTACACTTACACAAAATGTTAGTACTACTTCTGATACATTTAGCATTACAGGTACTTGTTCAACATTAGGTGGCTGTTCAGTCACAGTTAATCGTAATAACTAAATACGTTATGGGCAAAGACAATACAAAAGACTCACCACCTAAAAAAGAAGTGTTTACTTATAAAGGACATCGTAAAGTACAACCTGTAAAATATTGTCCGGTAGTAACATTTGATGGTGTAACTCCAAATCCGGAATACAGGTCAAAACCATTGAGGCACTAACAATGATAGAATACGAAGAAAAGAGTTTTAAAAAAGAATTATTACTAGTATGTTCTATAGGACTTAACATAGGATTTATTATAGGAATACTTATTATAAATGCATAGGAAATAAAAATGAAACGATTACTGAGCCCTTGGTGGGCGTTAATAACACTAGGGATATTAGTATACGCATTTGCAAATCCTAGCAACTTCCTGCAAAGTATAAAGTTAAATTACTTTGATCAATTAATACTAAATCAAGAACCTATTGAAAACAATATCTATGTAGCAGAAATAGACGAAGCTGCACTAGACAAATACGGACAGTATCCATTTCCACGTGATGTATATTCGAATATTATTATTGATTTATACGACAAAGGCGCCGGCTTAGTTGTATGGAACGTAATGATGCCAGAGGTAGATAGATTAGGTGGCGACAAAGATCTTGCACTAACTATGCAACAACTACCAGTTATACTAGCAAGTCGACCAAGTGATAAAACTAAGAACGAACCTATCAACCCAGGCGCTGCAATTATACAACCACAGTTTTTAGATCGCATATTACCTTACGGTGGCATCATTGCAAACATACCTGAACTTGAAAACAATAGTGTTGGCGCTGGCATTGTAAGTACAGAGCCGGAGATAGATGGTGTAGTAAGGCGTATGCCAACAGTTGCAGTAGTTGACGGAACACTATATCCTAGTCTAGCATTAGAAACACTACGTGTAATAGCAGGCGATCCTAATTTTCAAATTAAACTAAATCAGTTTGGTATCGAAAAAATGCGTATTCCACAGTTTGGTATTATACCAACAGACAGTGAAGGGCGTGTATGGATTGACTGGAGTCAACGTTCAAAACGTGTAAGTGTAGCAGACTTGCCAAACGACTTTGCTGGCGCAATAGTAATAGTAGATGTTACAGCCGCAGGCATAGCTAATCCTGCTCCTACAGCAATGGGCAGTGTATATGCAGGCGAAGTACAAGCGGCTGTACTAGGCACAATGTTTAATGGTACAAACATACAGCGTCCTGATTGGGCGCCAACAGCAGAGCTCTTAGCACTTCTAGTAGGTGGGTTATTGCTTATTCTATTAAGTCGCTGGATGCTTGTAGGACTTGCTACAACAGTTGTACTAATAGGCGGAGTTGTGCCCTACAGTATATACGCATACGCAACAGACAAGCTGTTATTAGACGTTACAGCACCTGTTATAGTGTTTGTAGTTATTGCATTGCAAGTATATGGTATTAAATTTGTTAGAGAGTTCTTAGAGAAGCAAGCAATTAAAAAGCAGTTTGCAGGCTATGCATCTCCAACTGTAGTACGATTGTTACAAGAGAATCCTGCATTGATCAAAGACGGTATGAAGAAAGAAGTTTCAATTTGCTTCTCAGACCTGCGAGGCTTTACGCCACTAGGTGAATCGTTTGGCGACGATGTAAAAGGTCTGACTAAAATTATGAATAGTTATATGGATGCTATTACACAGCCTGTATTAGATGCAGACGGAATGATTATTAAGTATATAGGCGATGCAAGTATGCATGTACACAATGCGCCTATTGAAGACAAACACCATCCTCGTACAGCAGTACAGTGTGGATTAGATATGTTATATGCAGTGGAGAAATTTAATGATAAGATCACTTCTGAAGGAAGACCTCCCGTTGGTATGGGGGCAGGGATCAATACTGGACTTGGATATTTGGGTGAAATGGGAAGCACAGCTAGACACAGCTATGACGTCTTGGGCGACTCGGTCTCAACAGCAGCAAGAATCGAAAGTAAGTGTAAAGAATACGGATGTGTTCTCTTAGTAGGAGATGCTACATATCAACGTACTAAGTCAGACTTCTTCTACTTAAAGATAGACGACTTAGCAGTTAAAGGCAAAACAGTTGGTATTACTATATGGACAGTGTTAGATCAAAAACGTCCTGCTTGGCGTGTAGCACAGCGTAAACACGAACAAATGCATGAAGCGTATCTTGCACAAGAGTTTGACGATGCTATAGAAATATGTAATACACTGCACGATCATTTTGATGGTAAAATGAGTGCTTATTATGATATGTGGATTGAGCGTTGTGAGTTTCAAAAGACACAGGACTTGCCTGCGGATTGGGACGGAATTTTTATTGCTACGTCTAAGTAAGTATTTTTAAAAAATTACTTTCCAAACACATACGAACATGAATATGCCCATTATGCACCCAGAAACACCAAAAGTAAGGATATAATCATCGTGCTTGCATAAAAACTTAATAATTTTATCCATGGTATCGTCGTTTGATTCTTCCTGGAATATGTATTCACTTTTTTGTTGCACGTTGTTCTCCTGTCGAATCAAACTCTTTGTTTCTCGTTTGGTATTTATTAATTAATTCATCTAATTGAACTTGTTGTTCTTTTGTTAGATTCTTATCTAATAAATGACGGTGTTCTAACACCATCGATAATTTCATATTCATACGTATCATGTCATTATCTAACATACGCACACGGTCTACTAGTTTAATTAAAGTACCCATACTAGCACCAATAACAGGGTCAATAGTTTCTGTTACCCATTTCCATATAAAGAAAATAAAGTAACCCATTCCTAATGCGGCAACAATAGGAAATCCTAAATCTTTAATTGTTGCTGCTAGATCTGCTTCCATTACGCTGAACTGACCTTAACAACTGTAACATCTGTTATAATTCGAGAAGCCATCTCGTCTAACTGTTCTTGGCTGTGATTTCTTTCAAATTCTTTTAGTTTACGGTTGGTCTCTCTTCGGGCATCCGTAAGAGCATCTTGTAATTTTTGATCTTCTGACATTAATCTCTCCTTGCGTCTTCTTTGCCTTCGTTGGCAGCAATTCTGTCTACGTTGGGCTTTACACCTAGTGTATAACTTAGTAAAGCATCTATTTTAACTAAGTCGTTATTCATTGTTTGCACTCTATTGTCCAATTGCCCTATTATATTCTTTAGCGTTGTTACTGAATCAGTAACGCCTGCTAAAATAAATTTAAGTGTAAGATATACAAAATATCCTGCCGCTATTGCCCCTGCGATAGGAAATCCTACATCACTTACGAGTGTCACTAAATCCATTAGTCCCCCATGTTTATATAGTCGTCTACCTCTTCAACGTTATGATAACAAACTCCACAATTACTATCCCCCACCAGAGATACTTCACCGCAGTGGCATGCGTTACCGCATACTACGCACTTTTCTTTAATTTCGGCATCTTTTGGCTGACTTATAATTTTTGGATCTTCATATAGCATAATGTATTTAGCATTAAAAAACCATAAAATGGTTGACAACTAACATATTGATGTTATACTTAGATAGTAATGAAACATATTGATTATAATACAAATAGGAGAAACTTATGATCGAAGGTACTGTGATCCCAGAGATTACATTTATGTATAGAGAAGGTGACGAAGCACCGGATGATGGCGGTTGTCCAATTGGCGGAGAATTTGTGCCTACTACAACCGAAGATTTATTTGCAGGAAAACGTGTAGTAGTATTCAGCCTACCAGGAGCATACACTCCGACATGTAGTACATATCAATTGCCGGGTTTTGAAGCTAATTATGATACAATTTGCGAAGAATTTAAAGTTGATGAAATTTACGTTTCATCAGTCAACGACGGCTTTGTAATGAATGCATGGGCTGATTTTTTAGATATTAATAATGTTAAAGTTATTCCAGATGGCAACGGCGATCTAGCAGAAAGTTTAGGTATGTTAGTTGACATGCGTTCACTTGGTTTTGGCACACGCTCAAGACGTTTTGCAGTAGTATTGCAAGACGGAGTAGTTGTGAAAGACTTTGTTGAACCTGAACCAACAGCAGATAACCTTGACCCATATGGTGAAACATCACCTGAAAATGTAATCAACTATCTTAAAGAAGAATACGGGAGTTAATAATGGCTACAACAGAAGAAAAGCAAGATCTAGTAGAGAACCTCAAAGGTCCTCGTTATTATCGTATAATGCTACAAGGCTATGGCGGCGAAAGTGCGTACATGACTATTAGTAAAGAAGCACATGACTTTTGGAACTCGCAGTGTGACGAAAACGGCGATTATGACCTAGTGCAATATATGATAAGTGATGATGGTGAAGAACCAGAATATGAATATGTTGACGATGTTCCGCCAGAAGCACAATTCTTGCAGGATGATGACGATGACAACTACAAGCGTCCTTGGTTTGAATCACATACAGAGTTCGAACACACATGTGGTGTCGAATATGGTAGTGCTAATCTAAGTGTAGACGAAGTAGACTCAAGCGAATACGGTGCAAATGATATTGCTGAAGTGTACTCGTACCAATCACTAAGTGATCTAAACGATCAACTTGGAGAAGATAGTGACTGGGAACATGAAATGGTCGAAATGGGCTGTGAAGATGAAGCACCAGACGGTACAGATTATATTGCACAAATGTATTCAAGCGAAAAAGGTTGTTTCTTCGAAGGTATTATTGAGACAGTAGGCAACTTTGATCCTAAGAAACTTAAAGTGTACACAACAGAATATTTAAACGGTGAAGACACTGTTACTAATGTTGAGTACGATGGTGTTGAAGTTGACAACAATGGTGGAGACACTAACGGAAAAGGCTATTCAGCCCATGTTTGGGAGTGTTGATTGTTAGGTCAATAAAGTCTGACAAGAATACAAAGTGTTTGGCAAGTGTAGGGAACAAAGTATCGTTCATTGCACTTGCCATATCATATGATGAAGATCCAATATCTTGATAAAATCTTCTAGTAACTCCGTGACGTTTTTTAAAGTCAGGAAATGCGCCACTAATAAACAAACAAGTGTCGCCGAGATCTTTTGCTTGGTAAGAATCTTTAAGACTAAGGTATTGCACCGTAACTGTTGACTCAGGTGGAAAATCATCTTTGTCGACATAACTACTTAGAAGCATAACTACGTATGCTTCGATATGTTCGGGTAACTCATACCCTGATGAATTTTGTGTTTCACGTACAGCATCAAAGAACGCTGTTGTGTATGCATCGTTCATATAAATATTTAGCAAAAGGAGAACACATTGAGTAAATCGTTTACATATAAAGCAGAAGATATTTTTGAAGATATTCCAGAAGATGATAAAAATGTTTTAATGAATATCCCGCAAGAAATATTAGATGAAAACGGCTGGGCCGAAGGAACGGAACTAAAGATTGAAGTCGGAGACTTAGGCTCAATTATAATAACAGAACTAAAGAAAGGAGAAGATAATGCCAGTGAAATTTAAAGAAGATTCAGTAACTGTTGACAGAGCTACTGGAAAGAAAACAATTATGAGACATTATATAAAGAACGTTTCGAAAGAAGAACTATTTGAAACAATCAACAAAACAAATGTAACACCAAAACTAAAGCAAAAATGCATCACAGAGTTGTCAAGACGTGGTGTTGCTGTTGACTGGGTCAACAAGGATTAAAATTGTCAGATAAAGGACTATTAGAAATAGAAGGGGAGATTATCAATGTTCTTCCTAACCAAATGTTTAAAGTTAGACTAGATAACGGACACGAAATTACTGCTTATACGGGCGGAAAGATGAGGCAATTTAGGATAAGAATGATTCTGGGAGATCGGGTACGAGTTGAAATGAGCCCATATGATCTAACCAAAGGAAGAATTACTTATCGGCTTTGAGCTAAGTCATTGATTTAATTAGATTTAAAAAATTAGAAAAAACTTGACTATTCTGTAGATCTAGTGTATAATATATGTATATTAACTAGCAACAGAAGGGTAAGTCATGATTACAGTTTACGGCGGTTCCAAGAGTCAACGAAAACACGGCGAAAGCATGGTAGAGTTCTGTATTGATAAATTCATGCCTCGCATCAAAGATTCCCTAGATATTAGAATACATTTCAAAGACCTTTCAAAACAGGGTGCATATGGCTTTTGTATGGCAGATCCAGACGGTGATGATGCTCGTTCAGATCGTCCACGAACATTTGCAATTGAAGTACACAAGCATATGCGTCTAAGACGTATCATCGAAGTTATAGCACACGAAATGATACATGCTAAACAGTATGCTAGAGGCGATCTATATCAAGGTACACGTACTGCAAAAATGCGTTGGCAAGGTAAGTGGGTTAGTGACAATCTTGATTATTGGGATCATCCATGGGAAATTGAAGCTCATGGTCGCGAAGGCGGTACATTTGTACAGTGGGCTGAAAAGAACAACTTAGGCGGACGAAAGTGGACTTACGATACTGATTAAAAATAATGGTTGACATCTACTGTAAAGATGTTATTATTAACACATAGGCAAACAAACACAGAGGCACTAAAATGAGTAACTGGAAAGATTTTAAGTTTCAAGTACAATACATTGAAACAGATAACCTAGCATTTGCACGTCGAGCATTTGCATCATTCAACGGTAAGGGCAAAAAACGTCAAAGTGCGTTTTCAAGATTGCGTAACGAAGTTCACGTAGTACGTATTGATAACGATACAACAGATGAACAAGATGTAGCAATCGAACGTAAAGTTTCTATTGTAGAAAAGCACGATTGCTATCCAGTAGAAGAAAAAAGTTCACTAGCACAATACCCCGGAACGTTTACTAACGTTTCAACATTCCGAACACTATCAGAAGATGAACTAGAAGTTGCGTGTAATTGGCACAATACATATTTCCATTATGTACCGTTGCATGTTAGTTGCTTCTTTATGTTTAGAGACATTGTAAAAACATATGATGCTTATAAGAAAGAGCTAACACCAAAGTTATTAGAAGAACTTGCGGCAATGGTGCAAGGCTTGTTTGGTGATTTACCACAATACCAAGAAAGTGTTGCTGAAGCATATCGTAAGTATCACACAACAAAGTATGGCTTTAAAGGTAACTGGCATGACGATGCTTATGCTGTTGCATTACTACAGTTGTACAAACGACTAGGTGGCAAAGAAACTATACCGTTAACATTGCTTGATCGTTTTGAAGACTTAGACACTTACTTTGATCCTGCAATTTTAAACATTGCTAACTTTACATTTGAATACCAAGAAGTTCCACGCAGGCCAAACCCAATGCGTAACCTAAATGAACTTAATGGTGGTAAACAAAGTGTTGTGAGCTTGCAGAATAGAATTGATACACTTGCTGACAGTCATAAGTGGAAGAAAGCAGTACAACGCTTGCAAGAGTCAGATTGGACATTTGATATGTCTCGTTTACCAAAAGTTGAAATGGTTCGATTAGGAGATATCTTAATTGACGAAGATATTCAACGTATCTTAGATGCTCCGCATTGTGCAGGCATTATTGATGGTAACAAATTTGATCCAGCATTACTACAGTGTTTACAATGTATTAAAAACTCCAAAGGCGAGTTTATTAGTATTGATGGTCAGCATACTGCCAGCGTACTAGCAGGTCTAATTGTAGCAGGATTACTAGGCTAATGGAACCGTATTATTTTTATATAGTACAAGGTGATAGAGCTGGCTTTGGTATTGCACAAGATATGAAGCACCGAAGTCAGCAATACTCTAGTCACAGTGGCAGGATAGTAAACTTTCCTTTTGTATTTGCAGGACATAGGCCACACGCAAAAGCACTTGAAAGAACTATTAAGACTGAATTGTACGATGACATTTGGATGATAGAAGATTGGCGTACTGAATGGCTAAATGACAATATCACTATTGATATGTTGAAAGAGATAGTTGATAGGTTAATAGCAGAAAGACACTATAAAGTAGAGTGCATTGCTACCAATTATGACTTTACAAAACGGTTGACAGATAGTGCATAGAATGCTATAATAGTTTTATTAATTAGGCAAAGAGAGGCACACAATGGTATCGAAATTTAAACGAGATGAAATTGCGTTTGAATTGCGTCACGAAGACGCAGAACGTCACAACACGAACAGTAGGGTTCCACTGAGAACAGTTAGTACACAAGAAGCACTTGCAGTAGCCTGCGCCGCACATCGTATTAACGGCACATATATCAAAGACACTCGTAGATTTAGCTGTGAAGAAAACAAAACACAGTTTAGTAATAAAGATATTGTTAAATTTGCATTTGCTTCTACAGACAATCCTGCACCAGACGACTTTATTAAGCCTGTTCCAACAGCAGAAGACTATGCCCAGGTAGCAGATATACACAAATGGCTAAAGCGTTATGTAATGTTAGGCCTAGGCGAAGTGGATGAATTTAAAGGTGACATGATCAACAGTGTATCTGCAGATGTTGTGCCTGTAAACAATCTAGGCCGGGTTGCATTTGTACCTGAGTTTGTAAAACGTGATCAGCATGAAACAGGACTTACAAAAGAGATTCGTGTAGAGTATCGCGACAGTCAATACCTAGGCAAAGAAAAAGATGTTGTTGAAGGTGTTATTAAAATACTAGACAAGCGTTACAGCACACAGTGGGAGAGCTATAACTATACAGCAGTTATGGATAATAACCTTGTTTCTTTTATGAACAAGTTCGAACACAACGTAGGCGACATGAAACGTATTAAAGGCAAAGTAAAAGCACAGACTAAGAATAAAATGTTTAGTGCAAACGAGACACGTCTTAACTACGTGAAGTTATATAAGGTTTAAGAATTTGAAGATATTTATTGGATATGACCCGCGAGAAGATATGGCTTACCAAGTGTGTAAGCACAGCATATTAAAGCATCAGCCTGATGCAGATGTACGTCCACTAGTACAAAAAGAATTAAGACAAGCAGGATGGTACAAGCGACCCGAAGATAAACTTGCTAGTACAGAATTTACGTTTACACGTTTTTTAATACCCGAGCTTACTAACTTTAAGGGCTGGGCTTTGTTTATGGATTGTGATATGATCCTTACTACAGATATTAAAGAACTGTTTGATCAAGCAGACGACAAGTATGCTGTTATGTGTGTACAACATGATTACACACCTAAAGAAGGCATGAAGATGGACGGACAGAAGCAAACAATCTATCCACGCAAGAACTGGTCAAGTGTTGTGTTATGGAACTGTGGTCATCCTAGCAATAGAGTTATTGACCAAGATCAAGTTAACAGTTTAGAATTAAATGGCGCATACTTTCATAGGTTTCAGTGGTTAGAAGATAGTGAAATAGGTAAGTTAGATCATACATGGAACTACTTAGTAGGAGTGTATGATGATATAGAAAAGCCAAACTTGATACATTATACAGAAGGCGGTCCGTGGTTTGAGAATTATCGTGATTGCCAATTTAATCAATTATGGAAACATGAATTATTTGAAATGATGGGAGATTAAAATGGAACTTTGGATGTTACTAGCGTATGCAATCGGTACTATCTTTGGATTATTAGTAGGTATGAAGATAGGTTTAAAGAACTCAGTTGAAGATACTATCGATACTCTTATCGAACAAAAGTATTTGAAAACAAAGGGTGACGGAGACGATGTAGAAATTTTGCGTTATACTGAGTGGTGTAATGATAAGACTACAAGGTAAATTACCTCGCGATGTTTATGTAGCATGTAGTGGTGGCGTAGATTCAATGGCAGCAGTAGACTTCCTTGGACGCAACCACAACGTAACAATTTGCTTTTTTAATCACGGTACTGACGCTAGTGACGAAGCACACGAGTTTATAACTTGGTACTGTCATAAAACTAGTACCCCACTGATGTTAGGAGTACTTAACACAGAACGACCAAAAGAAACAAGTCCTGAAGAGTTTTGGCGGACAGAACGATACAAGTTCTTACACAGTATTAATGCTCCTATTGTTACAGCACACCACTTAGATGATTGTGTTGAAACATGGGTATGGTCAAGTATGCACGGAACAGGTAAAATTATTCCTTTTGCTAACAAGAACGTGACCCGTCCATTTAGACTTAACCGCAAGAGAGAATTACAGTTGTGGGCAGATTTAAAGAATGTACCTTATGTAGAGGATGACAGCAACACAGATACGTGTTATACTCGTAACTATATTAGACACGAAATGATGCCGCATGTACTTAAAGTAAATCCAGGCATTCATAAAACAATTGCAAAAAAGGTGCGAGCAGATGAATACGAAACTTTCGAAAGAGCAATGTAAGAAATTACTAAAGCTATGGAAGCAACATCTATCAAACGGCAAATTAAGTGATAAAGATTTAAACAAGAGAGCTAAAGAATTTACTAGAAAAGGTATGATCCCAAATGAAAATTGAACATGAGCCATTGTTTGATACAGCAAAAGCAGAAGAACTTTATTCAAAAAAAGATGGCGTAGATGTAAAGTATGTTTGTACTACAGACCTGCAACAAAGTGATCGACCTATGGATATTTTCTATAGAGAAACTCCGCATCCTCAGTTTGGAAATCGATACTTTGGATTATACTGGAGTAAAGTAAACACGTCATTAATGATTACTGGCGCTGATATTGTAGAGTCACTTGAGTTCGGCATGATTGAGGTAGAAGGTAAGTATTATTACAGTCAATCACACCATGATTATAAAGTTGTAGGCGACAAGATGATTGACGGTGGACGACAGTATATTCGTAGTAGTGGTGCAATCGCTATGCGAGTAAAAGACGGCAAGTTCTATATTAAACAGTTAGAGGATATGGTGGATCATTATGGACGATGACGATAAGAAATTAGAAGAGCAGTTGGGCGACGACGATTGGGCACTTATTATCGGTCGTGACGGAAATCTAAAAGGAATCTTTATTCCAACTGGAGCAGACGAGGAAGAAGTTCCGTATAGTATTATTGCTATTATGGAAAAATACTTCGGCGTTGATTTTGAAGACGAACTAGATGACGAATGGCCAAGAGATTTTTCAGAGACTATACACTAATGACACCACAAGAAATTTTTGATCACAAACTAAGATGGATGCCTGGCTACACTGTTCCTATACACAGCGATCTTAGATCGCAAGGTATGAAATGGTGTAAGCAGTTAGAAAAGCATGAATGGAATCATACTAAATGGACAGACGTGTATGAAGATTCATTTTACTTTGAATCAGCAAACATTGGTCAGCAGTTCGAAGAAGAATTTATTAAGTGGGTTCGGAAACAATGAAAATTGGATTAAGTTTAAGTCGTTGTATGCGTGACGTATACGCAGGTAAAGTAAATGAAGAAGAAGTATTAGTTATTATTGCTCGTACAGACTTTGATCCTCGCAATGACGATCAATGGAACGCTATCTGGGATGGTTATACACATGGCGGCCTAAGTTATCCTGAGTGGACAGACTATAAAGATGAATACAATGATTTTAGACGAATGGCTGTTAGACTGTATGCCAATGGTAAAATACATCAGCCTCGACAGTTTGGTGCGCACCCTCCTCGTATGTCGCATTATTGGTTAGACTGTGTTGTATCACAAGAGGAACACAATCCTGCACAGCAAAAAGCGTGGGACAACTATCAACTAATTACGGATCTAGCATAATGACGATGCCTTGCGAGAGAACATGGGCAATTAGGAATACTAAGCAATTCTTGGTAGACTTAATGGACCCTAAGAAAACACCACGAGTGCCAAAGGCAATAAGACTCGAAGCATATCGTTGCCTAAGACATTATCCGGGTGACTATCACATGGAAGAAGCGCAACGACTAGCGCCTAGCGTATTTGGAAAGCGCAAATGAAAGTTAAAATAGGAAATTACGCTAATAGACTAACGTGTAATATACACACACGTTTTATGGACTACAAATACGGTTTTGTGAATTGGCCTGAAGAAGTGCTTTGGAGTCACGAAGACTTTGTGATTCAAGCAATTGAAGATGGAATACAAAGTGTATACAATATATTTAATTGGATATGGTTCGACAGACGTACACAGAAAGTTAAGGTGCATATAGACAAGTGGGACACTTGGAGTATGGACAGTACACTTGCTCCTATTATCTTGCCTATGTTAAAACAGCTCAAAGAGACCAAGCATGGCGGACCCTATGTATATCCTGAGGATGTTCCTGCAAAGTTACGCCCTACAAAGCAAGAGCTATTAGAATATACTAAAAATAGTAAAACTGACTCTAAGTGGTTTGACCGTTGGAATTATGTATTAGATGAAATGATTTGGGCGTTCGAACAAAAGTGTAGAGACGACTGGATGTCAGACTACGATTATAACAAGTGGGATCGCGAAGGTGCTAATGCACATCAAGAACGAATGACAAACGGATTTAAGTTATTTGGAAAGTACTATG
>Ga0098048_1000223_pt1 | contig 28955 bp, 46 predicted proteins | sample 13_taG_FD_75052 | JGI IMG/M metagenome (GOLD analysis project Ga0098048, IMG submission 75052) | Marine viral communities from the Subarctic Pacific Ocean - 13_ETSP_OMZ_AT15268 metaG | ecosystem: Environmental > Aquatic > Marine > Oceanic | place: Pacific Ocean | collected 2015-01-16 | reverse complement strand
TCATCGCGCGCATATTTCACCGCATTGGCGAGGGCATTGGCAAAGTTCATAAAATGCTCAATGCTGATATGATTGTTCCCCGTCAATGATAGCGTGATAGTTTGCGTCTTGTCGTTTGTCTTGGTTCCTTGTGTGGATTTGTTCTCGATGGTATTTGTGTTTTCTTGTGGCATTGTACTGCCCTTTCTATTTTTGGGTTTGTTAATTTATGCAATGCTTTTGCTTTGCAATATTCAAGTTATACGAATCATTGCCAATCAACGACTTACAAAATAAGTGTTACAATATATAAATAGTGTAACAGGGGGGGTCTTGGGGGGGATCGCCTGGTCCCGGCGTGTGTATATATATCCTCTTTCTCAAGTTTCCAGCCACATGGAGAATTTTGAACCCTTACTGAAGAGTTCTTGACTCTTAATGGGTTACAATAATATTATAGTAACAGCAGAAATGGCACAATTGGCAGAAATTCCTAAAGGAAGCATTACCGATGGGGTAGATGTAAGGGGAGGTATGCTCAAATTGGAAAAGCTATGGAAGAAGCAGGAGGGTCATACTGTAGGAAATGACTGGGTGGATAAGTATGGTGGTGAGATGGATCACCATTTCATGAGTGGTATGTATATACGGCGTGCATCTGCACCCAAAGGCATGATATTTACCACACAGATTCACAAAGTGCGTCATCCTTTCTTTATATTGAAAGGGAAAGCAAAGATTTTAACAGATAACGGGGTAGAGATACTTGAAGCCCCTTATTTTGGAATAACAGAACCAGGAACCAAGCGACTTATGGAAATTGTGGAAGATATTGAGTGGTATACAGTACATGCGACCGAGGAGACCACAGTTGAAGGGGTTGAGAGGGATGTTTTGGCAAAAGATTTTAAAGAACTAGAACAAAGGAAATAATTATGGCATTCGTAGCAGTAGTACCAGCGGTAGGATCAGCAGTAGCAGGGATCGGTGGATTAGCGTCAACAGGACTAGCAAGTTTAGGCGGACTAGCAAGTAGTATCCCTGTAGTAGGATCTACAATTGCTCCGGCTTTTACTGGATTAGGTGGAGCCGTTGGCTCGCTTGGTGCAGGAGTTGGTGGTATGCTAAACGGAGGTGGATTAGGTGCCTTAGGTCATGGCTTAAGTGGGGCCGGTCACGCATTAAAAGGTGGTCTCGGGGGAATTTATGGTGGTGCTGATAAACTACTTGGTGGGATGCTTCCCAATATGGGAGGTGTGGGGGTTACTCCGGCTCAGGGATACATGGGTAACCTTATTCCTGGTATAAAACAGATGCCTATGTTTGGTGGGGTTGATCCCACGCAAGCAGTCGGGTACGGAACTGTACTGGCTCCTCCCGAAGGTGGTTTCCCCGCAGCAGGTGGTGGAATGGGTGGAATGCTCGGAAAAGGACTTGGGGCATTAGGTAAATTTGGTCAAGCTGCCGGTCAAATTAATGCAGCTAGAAATATCTTTGATCCTCCCGGTGCCACACAGCCTGGTGTGTATGATGACCGTGTAATCCAAAGAAATAATCAGGATACACAATCTAGTAAGCCAATTATTTATGGAGGCGGCCAAACCCCTACTAATCAATCTGTGCAATTAGCACCACCTAGTGCTTACGCACCTATACCTCCGATTACTTGGGAAAATAATGGAAAATTAAATATCCCGTTTGATCATCCAGATTTGCACCCTGATCTTCAACAAGTTGGTAAGGACATCTTGGCTGAAGAGGAGGCAAAGAAAAGCGCACAAAGAGCTTCCCTAGATCGTATTACGGGTGGTTCAGCTAGCTCAATGAAGTGATGATCTCATGGAGGCGATTTAAGGAGTTTCTAAGAGTTGCGTTTGGTCCCAAAGTGGACTGGCGTGATTACCTTGAAATTCTAAAGTCTGCCTTTCAAATTGCAAGGAGTCCATATTCACAGGAGATGTGGCGGGCTCGCATGGTGATCTGTTATAAATGCCCTATATTTGATAAGGACAGGAAGACCTGTCGACCATTCCCCAACTCAGCTATGGGGTGTGGGTGTTATACGCCATACAAGGCATTGGTAAAACATCACTGCTGGGGTAGGGATAGATTTGGAGATAACTTCGGATGGTAATGAAATGGGATAAGTTCAAGGGGACTATTAAGAAGCCTGGCTGTGAAGCGACCATTGAAATGATGGACTTGCCCGATCCATTTTGGGAGGCCCGATTTAGTTGGTTGCTCCCAGAGAGTACATCACACGAAGTGAAAGCATTTGAAGAGGATAAGCTGGAGCAGGCTTATAAATGGTGTGTTAAACAAATACAAGAACATGAGCAAAGACAACAACTCGCGGGAGCAAATTCTTGAGGTAAGAATGCAGCACCTTCGCCAGGATCTTGATATGATCGAGGCAAAGAAGGAACGATTGGAAAGTGATCGTAATAATCTTATCTTAAAACTAATTGCCCAAAGAGAACAGTTACTGTCTCTTAAAGAGCAGGATGAATGACCTAAGTTTTGTTGTCCGTAAGGGCGACAAGGGCTGGGTTATACGATCCCAAACTATATTGGGGGAGAGTCCTGTCGGCCCAAGATTAGCAAAGGGAACTAACTTTCCGAGTGAGTTTGGTATGGTCTTTGAAGATAAAAGAGAAGCAGATACAGTGGCGAAAAAGTGGGAAGAGTGGTATTATGGGCAATCCTACTTAAAGAAAAAACGAAAATCAAAGTATCTTGCATGATCATGTTACACGAATTACAATGTTACAATGGATATAACCCACTACATGTTTGCCGGAGTAACCCTTGCTATATCCGTTCTCGGGTTCTTTCTGAAGAAAAACAAGATAGAGATCGATGCTATGAGGGAAAAATTGCGCGATTTAGAAATCGCGGACGCTCGCAATAGCGAGCGTATAAGGACTCTTTTAAAAACTACGGAAGATAGAAGACGAGATATTCAAAAAATTTTTGATAAGATAAATGGCTAAAGCTAAGAAAAGTAAACCGAAGTCAAAAAAGGATGCTTGTTACCGCAAGGTAAAAGCATCCTATAAGGTATTCCCGAGCGCGTATGCGAGTGGGGCGATTGCGAAATGCCGCAAGAAGCGGGCTGGCAAAAAGAAATGATATGGCAGTTCGTAAAGGCAAAGCTGGGGCTAACCTCAAGCGATGGTTTAAAGAGAAGTGGACGGATCAAAACGGGCGGCCTTGCGGATCTAAGAAGACTAAAGGCGTCAAGAAGTGTCGTCCCAGTAAAAGAATTTCTAAATCAACTCCCAAGACCTGGAAACAGGTTGGTAAGAAGAAAAAGGCTCTGGTTGCTGAAAAACGTCGAGTAGGCATGGGGCGCAGGACAAAAAAGGCATAATTATGGCATACGGCAAAAAAACAATGAGTAAGAAAGCGAAACCGGCAAAAAAAGCATTTAAACCATGCAAAACTTGCCCAAATAAACCTAAGTGCAGAAGCGCGGGTAAGTGCTTGCGGCTTAAAAAGAAGTAATGGCAACCGAAGTCGGAGAAAATGTGCAGGTCAAAGCAAATCTCGCCTTCATGGCGAAGGTCATTGCTATTGTCGGGACGGCAGTCTGGGGGTACTCAGTCATCTGGAACAAGCTGTCTACCTTGGATAATGGCTTGGATCGAGTCCAACACGAAGGAACTTTGCTGGGTGATCTATCTGCTCGCATGATGCACATAGAGAAATTTGCAGAGCAAGCAAAGGCAGACCTCGATCATCTCGTTGAAATGCAAGATGCACCCATTACTTCAGACCACCAACAATTTGAGCGACTGAAGTATCTTGAAAAGGAATTAGACAGATTGCGCGACAAAGTGGAAAACAATTTAACAAAATAACATTATGGGCGGAACACACGGACGAAAAAAAATGGGCATGAAAAAGCCCAAGACAAAAATATCAATGAAACCAGTAAGGGGGAAGTATGCCAAAGCCAGCAAAGGGAAAGCGGTTCGCAAAGGTCGTTACTAATAGAAAAACTGGTCGCAAGCGTAAGGTATCTTACGGGCAATCCGGTAAAGCAAAAAGTGGCGGAGATCGCATACGGCCTGGCACCAAAAAAGGCGACGCATATTGCGCGCGCAGTGCAGGGATTAAGAAGTGTAAGAACCCGCCATGCGCAAATGACTTGTCCCGCAAGAAGTGGAAGTGCCGTGGTAAAAAATCAATGAGGGGGAAGAAATGAGCAGTTGTTGTAACTTTTGCGCAGTGAAAGATAAAATGCGCGACAATGTAAAAAAAGTATCTAAACCAAAGACATGGAAAAAGAAGTCTCCAGACCTGGAGCTTGCCAGGGCAGCCTACCAGAACAAAAAGGTGGGTTAGATCATACGGTTTCTATGTCCGATTCGGAACATAGTAAATTCGTAGATGCGTTCCGTATATTCAAGGAACAAACAGACTTTGAAAACGAGCAGGGGATACTCATGCTCAAGTATTATGTGCAAATGGCATACCTAGAAGGATGGAAGAAGCGCTCCCAGTTATCAGAATAGTTTCCGAAGAGGAAGAACCTTTTGTAAACTTAGGACTCGAGATGGACGAATCCACGCATGATATGCTGGTGAAGTGGGGTAAAGAGGTGGCTACAGATGAGGATTATGTGCAGATCGCTATATCAAACGGACTCAAGCATCTGGTTGAAGAAGATCAGTGATGTGCTTAAAATCTATTTTTTGCTCTAAGGTTAAGTCTTCGTTTTCAAGTTTATGGTAGTATTCCCTGGCTTCACTTGGCTTACCCCAATGCCACGCACAATGTGCCATCTGCATATAATACTCTGATTTATTGTGATACTTCTTCAGAGTGCGCAATGGTTTAGTAAACTCTTTGGAAAGACCCTGCTTAATATATGTGTAGGCACTTTGCATATCTCCATTAAACTGCCAGTTCTTGCTCATTAATATATAAGCTTCCGGGCGTTCAGGTAGCAGGTTTAGGGCATGGTGGTACATATTGCGCACCGTGCCTTCACGATTACCTTGTTGTGAAAAACACTCTCCGATCTGCAGTAAGCATTCGTACCCCAACTCATTCTTATTGTCTCTTGCGACTTTGAAGTAAAATGTTGTAGCAGATGCAGTCTGTCCGGCTTTATGGTAATCGCGGGCTATCCTGTACATAATTTCCGTACGATCATTCCCATTTTGCGTACAGTCAGGATAGGTAATGTAATCTTTAATTAACTCCTCGATCATAGCATAATGTCCATTATGGATTTTTGAGGGCACTCCAATACAAAGGCTGCATTATCATTGAATCCAAATGATATAAGAAAGTTTCCATTATACTCACACATACCTGTGGCAAACTCTATATCTGCACCCATGAAGTAGAATACCTCGGATAAATAATTTATCTTAAAATTCTTATCAAAACCAACAAACCGGTGTGGATATTTTGCGTCCTTATTGCCCGCTTCACTCCATAGCATATCTACTTCATGAATTACGCATATATATCCATGCTCCCAAGGGATAACATGCGTACCACCCCTTAGATCTCTGGGAGTAGGTAGTGCTTCATCTTGCTGAATAACCACCTCGCAAGTTTTCTTTTCAGGATCAACCTTTACCACTTCTGTTGGGTTCGCCCATTTAACATAATGGTAGGGCATATCAATGATGGGCATCCAGTTCTTTTCGCAGTATGAATCTTCATCTATCGCAGGAATCCTAAATCTTGACACCTCCTTGTTATCCACAATCTCGGACAACTCCATTCTACCCTGACCATTAGTTGTGGTATCCCGCCTTACACCTGTTAGGTAAAGCTTATCATCCCACCTCACAACTCGCCCATCTTCTAACCCAATAAACTCCCACTTAGGTTTTACATCGAGCTTGGAGGTATCCACCTTGTTGCACTCATTTATTTCTAGCTTATCATCTAGCGTGCAAAGGTAGTTATTTGTCGTTAAAGTTATGTCATTTTCTGGGTTTAAATATACCAATGGACCCTCTGCATGTTCATATTGTCTACTATGATAAAGGGTGTATTGACAATGCCTTATGTTTACCAGTAAATTTCCATTATCATTATATATAGATGGATTGAAAATAGCAGTGCCATTAGTGTGCTTTGAGTCTATAATCAGGGGCTTAATATCCCCGCCATCTTTTAAGACCTTATCTGTAAAGAACCTATTTTTAAACATGAAGTGTGAATGGATGGAAGCGAGGCGTTACCTATTAACGAGCCTCACCAACCCCGCCAATGTTCACCTAGTAGACCTAGATGAATTTGACGGGTATGGTGAATGCTCATGTGAGCATTTTCAGTTTAGGCTTTATCCTCGGCTTCGTCTTGGGAAGCGCCCTCTGTCCCCTCGGTGCCGGCATCTCCGACAGGCCCAGCAGGTGGAGCGGAGGCTTGCTGTTGCCGGATCTGACTCATAGCACGCTCATATACCTGTATCTTTGCCACCTCAAAGTGACCAACCATATCAGCAAGTGTTATTTGATTTTCAGATGAATACCTCATTGCTGTATTAATTAAAATCTCAGCAAGAGGTACAGGTTGTTGTTTTTGTTCGTCGCCCGACGGTTTATTATTTTCCTCACTCATTTGTTTAGTATTTTGTCTAGTGTTATAACTCCTGCGATTGTGAACATCGCATACAAAAATAAATCAAGCATCGTCATTTTTACGCCTCATCCAAAAAACCAATAAATAACGATCACCCGACTCCACCGGCATGCCTCTGTGCATCATTCCTTGAGCAGGAAAAATAAGTGCATGACCATTGGGTAGGGCAGGGACTGATCCGCGATTAAAAAATTCTGTTCCCCCGCCTTCATATTCACCTGTGTTTAGGGGGACAACTAATGTAAAATCTGCATCTCCATCGTGATGCCAAGATGTTTGCTGAATGCCTCTTGGGTTGTAATTAGCTAACTGTATAACCCCAGAGGACATTATTCGTCCATATAATGCGCCTATGACGACATTTATGTGACTTAGAAATAATTGTAACATTGATAAATACCAACCAGGGCATTTATTTCTCAAAACAAACTCCTCGATCTGCACCTCTTCGGCTTCGTCAGGATTCACCTCAAATGAAGAATGTTTTTGAATATTTTCGATTTCACTCTGAATTGCTTTAATAAATTCAGCACTAAAAAGAGGCATTGTGTAAATATCATGACCCCTATGTTCAGCGAGAGGTAATATACTTAATTGATCAGGTGTCAGGTCATCCGGTACGCCCTCTGTAATACATTTGCGCACCAAAGGCTTATCCTTTGCTATAGCTTCGGCTACATCTTTATCTAGCATCCATTCTGCTGGATACATAAGCATGTGATTCTTAATCACATACCCTGAGTCAGCCTGATTAACTAGGGATAATAGGTTCATTGTTTGGGTATGAACATATTGGGCAACTTCCGTGGCCAGGCTCCGGGCAGCAAGTGCTGCGCTTACAATGCGAACTGCATCCACCTAGCAATAATAAAATTGTGATTAAGATTTTCATTTTTTACGAAATCCCATTTTGCGCATTTCTTTTAACCTGCGTTTACCGATTGCTGTTGGTGTATTTTTTACTGTGCCGACCTGGACTAATTTTATTCCATTGTACTTTCTTGTGCCACCGAACGCACCTTTTGTGTGTCTTGCTGATTTACCACTCATATTAAGTATCCTTTCTCCCGAGCCCACGCAGGCTCCCTATGTATTTTATCATGGCATGGACGACACACGGAAAGCCATGTACCAACATCCATATAGTATTTCCCTCTTCCTTTCTTATGATGGACATCACTTGTCTTCGCCTTCATACACACTTCGCACAAAGGTAGTTTCTCCAAAAACTCCGCTCTCAGGATCCCATACTCTTTCATTTCCTTCTGCCTCTTTTTGCTCACCCTGCGCAATGGTGTTTTTCTTTTCAAAGGCCCGCTGCGCTTCATCATTCATGCGTATTATTGTCTGTAGATCCCACATATAACCAGGTGCAAAAAGCAGTTAAACATATGAAAAAAAATACCGTACCCATCTGTTACACGAATTTGTATGTAACTTATTCACTTGAGTCAAGACTTACATGCTTCGTAATTAAATCATCACTTATTCCTGCTTCTGAAATGTGATCGTCACCACCACCTATATTCCCCCTGGATAACTTCCATACTTCTCCACCCATATCAAGGATCATCTTTGCTTCATTATCAAAGCGTACATCATCAATTATAAATATTTTGGCATCAGATTCCTCGATTCGATGCTTTGTTATGTTTATCCAGATGTCAGAATTTATGGTATTTCTTCCCCACTCGGTACCCAAGGTCTGCAAGCAGTATCTAGCTGACACTCCAAGATGTGGAATTATTCTTTCCTTATCTTCCTTGATGTAATCTTCATGAACAATGCATCCAAGCATTTCTTTTAATGGCGAGGCAAAGCTCATGATTCTAATTTTTGCCAAATCAGGTGCCGTGCAATGAGCTTGAGCGACCATATCAAAAACAAGCTGATTGGCATAAGTGGACTTACCCACACCCTTGGGTCCCGCTAATCCTATTATCTTAACCATTTCTTCCTCCTTACTGCTTCCATCCCGCCACGAAAGAATATCCTAAAAATACGACCCCACACCAGAAGAGTGCGCCACAAAGGACGCACCCGTCTGGGTAGAAAATAGACAAATCGAAAGACACGCCTAAGCATCTTTCTTGTCTAAGAAGGTTAAGTTATCCATCGTAACCACGGGCTTCTGGAACTTATGTCCATCTTTCTCCCATTCCTCGATGTGAAGAGGGCCACGAATCTTTAGGTTTTTACCTTTCAGGGACAACTGCATGAGCTTGTCATTGAGCTTGTCTCTCCAGGAATTTACCGTGATGTAGGATGTCCTTTCTCCGTCCCCTATTTTCTCATTTACAGCCAACCGAAGAACAAGGAGGTTTCTTTGCCCCGCTTGTTTCATTTCTGGTTCTGCAACCGACGTTCCTATGATGTTTGTGTATATCTCTCCTAGCATTTTATTATTATTTACTTTGTTAACTTGACCCAACTGCATTTATCAATTGGGCACTTAAAAACATATTGGCTTCTGCCATCTCTTCGATCTGTCTGAGTTTTCTTTATCCAATACTTTTCAGTATCTTTATGGATTATCGCAGCGTTCTTACATGACTTATCAAGTACCGCTATAAACAAAGGCTTAGGGTCTTTATACTCCCAAGCATGTACAGCCATGACATTTACCCCTCCCCACGACTTGGGCCAATCATCGGCTCCATTGGGGAAGTCAACCAGCTTGGTCTGCTTTACCTCAATTGGCATATTTAGGTAGAGGTCGCAGTCATCTAGGTAATCCATTCTCTTTTCAAAACTTGGTCTCTCCTTGGTGGGTAGAAGTGTCACTTGGTACTTTAGGCTCCTCAGGTACTCAGCCATAACAGAAACACTATGATTTGAATCTCTTAAGTCTTTGATGAAGTCTCTCATTTCTCCTTCTTTGGTCCATGGATGGTTATGATCGCATTCCCGTATTGAACCCGTATCTTTTCTCCTCGTTTTAACTGAAGAACCTCGTCTTTATTTAGATTTATTTCTACCTGCTTCATGAAAGTCGATCTATGGATTCCGCAAAATCCCCTTGAATTGGTTGTCTTGCTATTTTCGGTTTCGCATGAAGCCTAGGCTCGGATTCTTTCTGCCTAAACCTTTGGGTGAACCTATCGAATGTTACACGATCTTTCGTGTGTCCAATGGGACCAAATCGGTTCTTGTTTACGATTATATCGGTGGTCTCAGTGTCCCCACCTGCTTTCATCTCTCGATGTAGCATAACTACAATATCAGCATCCTGCTCGATCTGACCCGACTCCCTAAGGTTGTGAAGGGCAGGGGGGCCTCCTGCTTTAGCTGAATCTCGATTTAACTGGCAGATCAGGAATACAACCAAGTCCAACTCTTTAGCTAATCTTTTACACGCTTTTGAGATTTGAGCCACCTGTTGCTCCCTAACATCCCTCTTATCCTCTGGCTCCATAAGTCCTAAGTAGTCGATGAATATGGCATCGATTCCATGCTTACGATTCATCGTTTTTGCTTGGGCACGGATTTGAGAAATGGTCTGAGCGGGATTATCATCAACCCAAATAGGAAGCTCGGATATATTCTCTAAGCCTTTTTGCAAAAGCCTTCTATCCTCATCATTGTCCCTACGATCCGCAAACTTTGATAGATTCACCCCTTGGTCGATTGCCGCCAACTTTTTACCCAACTGATCCTTGGACATCTCTAAGCTAAAGAACAAAATGTTTTTGCCCTTATATCCTGAGTGATGAGCAACATTCATTGAAAAGGTCGTCTTACCAACAGAAGGACGGGCTGCGACCACAACCATTTGTCCCGCCCTAAACCCCCCATCAAGTATGGAGTTAAGAAACGGAATATTGGTTGTAATCGTAGCACCGCCCAACTCTCGTTCCAGTTTGATCGCTTGGTTTGTAGCTTCAGCTAATTCTTTTGCTGACACTAAAGTTTTGGAGTTTGGTTCGATTAAAAGATTAAGAGCCTCCTCTGCCTTCACTGCGATCCGAGTAGGGTCATCAAGTTTCCCTGCCTGCTCGACATCGTCCTGAATCTTCAGGCATAAGTTTTGTAGCTCCCTAAATTTGTATGCTTTAACAAGCCTATCCACCCATTCCCGTCCCCTTGTGGTTGTATCGCAACACATCAATACTTTAGAGGTGAATCCGGGGTTATCTTCATGCCAACCCTTGGGAAGCCTCTGCATGGCACCAATCATGCCAAAGTCATCCTCTCGCTCGGCTTGCCTAGCCGCAATAAAATATTCGGTGTTCGCTAAATCGGTAAAATGATTTTCACTAATTCCATTTTCTATTCCGTATGCCCAAATATCATAAGATGGCTCATCGTCCTCATGTCGGCAGGTAGATAGAAATCCACGCTCCGCATCATAGTCGCTGTAATTATTCAATGTCATATGCAATCTCTCCTCCATTATTTTCACTTATCTCGTTTTCATAGCCTCCGTCATTCAGCCAACTATTCGGATGTTTGTACTCCCGAACCTTCATTGCCTCGTCGTTGCAATATTTGTTGTACTGATCCGCTAATCGATCGGGGGCTAATTCCCTTAATTCATCCCAATTCTCAGAAATGGTTTTGATAACTCTTTTGGGAAACATTTTGTTATCGCAATTCACCCAAAACTTTTTGAACCACAACTGAACTTGTTTTTTCTTCTCATTTGTCGGACTCGACGATTTATCTTTAGATAAATCTAAATTAGTATCACACGTACGTACGCGAGGATTGTCCGACACCTGTCCGACATTTGGCACTTTTTTGGTTTTACCATTTGTCCGACACCTGTCCGACACCTGTCCGACATTTGATTGTATTCTCCACCCACATTGAGCCATGTAAATCTCCAATCCTGCTCGAGCAATTTCACTAGGTTTTTTACCTGTTGCTGAGCAAAAAGATTGGAGATTCATCAAAGCCTCAGGAGATAGTCTAAATGATATTCTATCGCTCATCTACTTACCTCCACCCACGTTTTTTCGTCCTTGTAGCTTTTGACCTTCTTTTGGGAGACTTGGAGGATGATCGAGTCTGGGTCATCTTCAGGTATAATCCCTGCAAGCCTGAGCGCATCGATGAGATGCTTTTGCCCCCCAACGAGATTGTCGGGGTCACAGATTCTGACTCGGCAAGAGATAATGCGGATTCGATGGCGTTTCCCACCTCTATTGTCATCTCCCTTTTTTCTTTCAATCGCTCCCAAGGACTCCACCTCAAAAAAGTGTTCAAGGAAGGGGTTCTCTTCTTCACGCAAAGCGTTATCTTCTCTCCCACTTCCATTACTTTTTTGGGGCATGAGCTTTTATAATGGATGGTGCCTTAGGCTTTGTCCTAGCAATATCTTTAAATCTTTGCTGAAGATCTTTTTTAGCCTCCGCCTTAGACATACCTGTGTGGCTTGCCCATATCGTTATAAATGGCGTCATTGAGAACTTCATGACTTCTAGTAATTGATCCCAACCAATCACATTTGAATCGATTATAATATTAGCAACTTTCTTGGCATCGTAACTTGTTACATTACCGCCACCCTTTAATTTATATCCTGGAACGCATTCCGGATTTTCCTCTAAACGAGCTTTTACTGCCGACTTTACCGATTTAGCAAATGTCTCCGCAAATACCGCCATTGACATTGCTTCTGCTAAATCCTCATCCTTCAACCAATTTTCCATATTTTCCCTCCATTATTACTTTCATTAAATTTCTTGCTTCTGGGCAAAACGGGACCGCCGAGCACCACTTGCACTGCGACGGCCCCGCTGTCCGAGGAGCATTCTCACTCATTGCTTCGTCCACTATGTCTGAAATCCACTCACCTTTACCCCTAAGATGATCGGAAGAGTAGCTAGCAGTGGTGTACATCGGCTCCTTGAAAGGCTCGATTAATGCCACAAAAACTTCTGAAACCTTAGGGTAGTTTTTCTGAACCAATACAGCTTGAGCTAACAACTGCTGATTAATATGAGCAGGATCATGATCACCTCTTAAGGTTTTGTAGTCAGCTAGAAATGCAAATTCTTGCAAACTTCCATCTACTAACTTTGACCATGTCTCCAAGTAGTCAAGTTGCCCTGACCATTTCCCATCCCACCACAACCGCACCTCACGCTCTATAGTGGTATTATTCTCTAGTAGACCTAGATCATCCCTGCACCACTCTAATGCCTGACGACACCTCAAGGCACAAAGCCTTTGTTCGTCATCAAGGATATCATCTAAAGGCTTTTGATCCTCCTCATGTTGATGGCGAATCGTACCTTCATCTGCGGCACTCTTCTCACCATAGTATGGGAATTTCAGATTAGCCTGATGATAACCACGACATTTTATTATCGCAGAAATCTTGGACGCAGAAGGAGCGTCACCTCTTTCTTGGTCATCCATTACGCCACCCTATCAAAACGCTGATGACCATCTTGATTTTTGCTTTTAGAAAATGCAAGTAATGCATTCTTAAGTTCATCGTTTTCAATGGTATCTACCTTTGATACAAAATATTCTAAGTAACTTGAATCTTCCTTTGCAATAACACCAAGGGTCTTACCTTTATGTTTAGGAAAAGGGCAGGTGACATCCTCCCATGATTGTACAGAATCTTGTACAGCAATAGGATCATTTTCCTCAAGCCAACCCTGTGGAGTTGAGTGCTGATCGGTAATGTCGTTTCCGACATATTTAATCTCCTCCTCAGATTGAGCATGAGATTGTTTGATTTTGCCAATCTTTACATTCTTCCTTTCCTCAGCGATCGCATTATCTTCTTCTGCGGTACGCTCCATGGGATCGTCCTTGCTCCACATCTGCCATCCGTAACCGAATAAAGCGGCGGCTGCTTTACATGCTCCACGCACGAATGAATCAGCTACATCACGAGCACCCACAAGATCGCCCTTCACGGGCTTCATTTTGTGATCCATAATGGCGTGTGGAATGCCTGTTGTCTTTGTTCCGTCAATGTGACGAAATCTAATTACTAGATATGCACTCCCATCAGGAGCAGGGTGAACCTCTTCCCCATGTACATTTTCTACTAGCTCGGGCATCCAACCCGGTGCTTCTTGTCGGATGTCGTGAAGACTTCTCGCCCAATTAATATAAGAAGCTGAAAAACTTCCCGTACCTTTCTTGCTGACATTTTGGGGGTCAGCGAAACCGCTTAGATTTGGTATATCCATAACAATCCTCTCCAGTTTATTTATTTACTACAAATTCAGGGCAATCGATGGGTTCCCTGTTTTCAGCTAACTGCATAACTTCTGACCTTACCCACCTTGGAGTCTTTATTCCTGCCAACCTAACAGGCTTTAAAATTGCATTAGACTCAAGGTACCGAAGGTATCTGTAACCCGCCGTTGCACCTAAACCAAGGATGCTGATAACTTCAGCTCCTTTCACTAGGTGACTTTTCGTTTTATTCATAGACACTCTATTATAAAAGAGAAAAAAGAAAGAAAAGAAAAAAACGAAATTATGATAAACAAAATATTTTTATTAAATTTTCTTTACATTTACTTCACTTTCTTACATAAAATATCATTTCACAACAATTCTTGCCCTGCGTGAAAGGCTAAAATATGAAAAATAATGAGTCCCTATATGCGATTAACACTAGGATTCCGACCCCAGTAGCGAGTCGGATGAATGAGCTATTAAGCATAACTAAAAAAACAACTTCATCATTTGTTTGTGATGCGATCACTGAGTATCTCAATCAAGTTTACGATGAAAACTACAAACAAACTAAAGCTCTGCAGATTGATAAATTTGCTGCAGATATAGAAAGGAAATAATAAATGAATATTCCCACCCAAAATCTAACCATACACCACGACTCCAAAAAATGGTCTACCGAGATTGAGGGTGAGATTGGCGAAATATTAGTAGATGGAAAAAGAATAAGCGATGTCCATGATTTAACTCAAAAGGTAGTTGGCATGACTAGGACAATAAGGCGCTTAGCATACACAGCTACAGCATTAGCAGTTATGGCAGTTACCACTGTGCTATTCCTTGCTAATTGGCTGTGCAGTCATGAAGCAAGTATTGAGCAGTTACTATTAACTGGTAATGACGAATATAATGAAATGAATGACCAAGCCCGTAAGTGGCGCTCCCACCAGAGGCACCGAGCATGGGTTCATCTTAAAGAGTTCCACGGACTGCATTGGGATGATGGAATGCAGGACTGGGTTAACCATGCGATAGTGAAGCACAATCGGGCAACAGATAGGCAACAAGGCTCTAGATCTAAGCAATAAAGAGGAACATCACCCGACTACGGACCAGGAGGTTGGGGGTTCGACTCCCTCCGGGTGTGCCATTCATAAATAGCGTCAATCTCGCTTAAATAAAGGGTCTCAGCAATGAGGCTCTTTTTTTTGGTAGACATAAAATTATTCATTATTTACCAATCGTTCACACTAAATAACATTTTTTTTGTCAACAGATTTGTCAACACATGAAGGTAAGTATCAAACAGCACGAAGTTCGGGGAAAGATAAAATGGGTAGTAAATATTCTACACCAAGGTAAAAGAAGAAGAAAATTTTTCGATTCATGGAAAGAAGCTAACTCTTTTGATGTGGTCGATTGGTTGGGTCAATTATCCGAAAAGGAACCAACGGGAGATAAGACCATATTGCGAATAGCACGGGATGAATACTTAAAAGCCTACGACGAGGAAAACTATAATAAATTCAAGAAGAAGCAGAAGGGTTACCTAACTACAGAGGAAAGAGTTAATAAGTTCTTAAGATGGTTCGGTGAAGATAGGTTCGTAAGTGAAGTAAAAGAAAAGGATTACCACGAATATGTGAACTCTTCTAATTGGTCGTTTAAAACCAAGCAGGGTTACTCGGCATCCGTCCGCACATTCATGGCATGGTGTGGGAAAAAAGGATATGGTGCAAATGAGAATGATTGGTACATCAAGAACAATGAGAGCCTAAAATTGGTCCAAAAAAAGGTCTTTTTTAAATTACCCGGTATTTTACAAGTGGAAGAAGCAAAATCTCTATTGGAGGCAATGCCCGATAAGTATAAGCCTGCCATGGCAATTGCTCTATTCACGGGGATCCGCCCGGAAGGCGAGTTAAGCCTACTACAGTATTCAGATATTCAGTACGGGGAAAGAATCGGACTAAAAGCAGAAATCACTAAAACAGGATATGAGCGATGGATAGTACCTCCTCCAAATCTATGGAAATGGCTACCCAAAAGAACTACTGGATTAGTTATGTCATCATACTCGGGCTTTAACCAAGCAAGAAGACGAGCAGCTAAAAGAGCATACGGTTGGGAAAATAATGGGAGAAAAGGCGGGGGAGGTGTTAAAGGTTTTGATTATCCTGCAAACGGAGCAAGGCACTCCTTCGCTAGTTATGCGTATTGGCACTTAGGTTTTGAGACATCCCTGGACATCATGGGACACATGTCATCCGAGACATTCCTTAAAAACTACAAGAACAACAGGGTAGATAAGAAGATAGCAAAAGCATATTTCTCGATCGCTCCCAATCGCTCCTAAGATCGCTCCCAATCGCTCCACGTATTGCTCCACATAGCTCCACATAGATCCCTCAACATGTGACAATTGTGACAACGAAATTGGAACTGGTTGGAACTGGTTGGAACTGATTAGAAAAACTACGGTTTTAAAAACCATAGATTAAGATACACGAATTTTCGTGTTGCAATATTCCCTGGATGTGTGAATTTTAAAATCCATGACGGATTGGCAAAAACAAAATATACCTAAATCAAAAGTGGAGGCTTTTGACCTATTTGATAGAATTAAATCTACAGTAGGCGAATATTGTGATGACTGGATTCTGGTCGGTAAACGCTGCGATGATGACACAAAGCATGTTATCATCGGAACCACCGATAAAGGGTGGGGAGACCTGAAACCAGTATATGAAAATATCCAAAAGTGGAAAAAAGACACCCTGGGAGATACTTGAAGACTATCCTCCTGCTTTAGTAAGACTACTTGCGAGAAAGCAATTTTCGCCCAAGCATGTGCGGGCGATGTCCGACCAAGAGATAGCTGTTGGTGCGGAGCTACCTGTTGCAGAGGTAGCAAAAATTAGTCGCATGACAAATTGGGACAATATGCTCATTGGAAAGATAAGAGCGTTTTGCGAAGGTTGTAACTTTGACCCACTGAACTGCTATGACCGCAATCGAGCAAGGGCATACACAAGAAGCTCGGCTAAGTTTAGTTACTTAAAGCAGTCGGGTCATTGGGATACTACATTTTTACCAATCATTAAAATCTTAGAGAATGCCAAAAAGTCATAAGATTAGCACGGAATTACTAGGGCAAGCTATGGTCGACTTTAAGGGTGATTATGGCTTAGTTGCGGAACACTTTGGTGTACGCAATGATTACATAAGGAAGAGGGTATCTACCGATCCAAAGCTTAGACCTATTTGGATAAATAATGGGACAGCCGATCCACTTCCTGATCAAACGGAAGTGATGGTAAGGGAAGAGTCCCCTGAGGTTAAAAACAAAAAGATGCTAGATGCATTGAATAAAAACGGAAGGGAGGCCTTTGAGAAAGACATTAAGTCAATGCTGGCAAATCCCGACAATGTATCAAAACTAGAGGTATTTAAGGAGTTTGATGACTCGATCGGGAACTTTATGGCTGAGGGCTTGAGGATAACTCAAAAACTTAACCTTAGGCAAAACATAGCACTATTTGAAGTAGGGGAGCAACTGCGTGATGAGCTTCAGGATGAAACAATGGACCCCGAGGAGAAAGCATTAAAAACAAGATTGCTTATACAAGCTTGCGAGCAACAGGGTAAGTTTCATGACAGATTGTTGAAGGGATTAGAGTTTCAGCTTAAACTATATGATCAAAAGGAAAAGTCAGGAGTTAAGAAGAAACCAGGGTTTAGACCTCTAAAGGAACTGCAGGATGTCGACGAAGAAGCTCAAACATAATGTATTGGCTGATAGACTTGCGGAGGCAGTTGATGAGGAATCAGGTCAAGAGGCAGAGGTTTCTATTTGGTCTCCTTCGCTCAGTCCTACTCAGCAACGTATATTTGATGATCCTTCAAATTACATACTCGCTTATGGAGAACGGGGTTCCGGAAAAACTTTTTCACTCGGTGGCCATAAACTTGTTCGTCACTGCTATGAAAACTTTAATGCACTCGCATTAATAATAGTTGGTGTTAGATCTCAGGCTACGCTTGGTGGAGTGTGGCATAAGTTGCAAGTTGAGATATTGCCGGAATGGAAGGATGGAATCGGACTTAGTCACACTGATGAGAGGCAGGATACTCAGAAGAACCTATATATAGATATAGAGAATAGGTTCGGGGGACACTCTCGGGTCGTACTTATATCAGTACCATACGGTGCGTTTATTAAAGATCGGATTAAAGGTTTTGAGCCGAGTCTGGTATTCGTGGATGAGCTTACCAACTTGGATACCCCAGATTACTTTAATGCCGTCGTGCAGCAGTTAGGTAGACGACAAGGAATCCATGGCCCGCAACAGTATCTTGCCGCCTGCAACCCGGATGGACCGAGTCATTGGGTGTATAAAAGATTTTTTGAGGAGCCCTACGATAAGGATGGAAATTGGAATAACGACTACTCCACCTACCATGTGCCAATTAAAGAGAATGTAGATAACCTGCCATTGGGTTATTACGATAGGATTCTTGAAGCAGTTAAGTCCGATCCCGTAGAGGAGGCTCGGATGGTAAGAGGTGAGTGGATTGATCGCCCTGCGGGGGATGCGATATTCGGCCCCTACTTTAATAAAACACTACACTTGCGGGGAGATGCCAAAAGCGGAATACTGCCATCCACTAAATATCCGATAATATGCGGTTGGGATCCGGGTTCTGTCAATAATGCCGTAATCTTCATGCAGGCATTGCCTGGTGCGGACAAAACAATATGGAGTGTATTCGATGAGTTTGTGGTAATCAATAAGAAGCTACCCTACACAACTCTTATCCCAATGATTATGCGCAAGATGGCGTATTGGAATCGAAGGATGAAGCATAAGTTTAAGTTTATACACATCTCCGATAACTCTGCATTTAATCAATATAGGGCGAAGACGGGCTCCTATGATGTAAGGGACATTGAGGAAATATCCAAAGCAAAGAGCGATACTTTTAAGCTCGAGCCAATACGCATGAAAGCAGCACCCAAGTTTAGTGGATCGGTTGAAGCGAGGGTGAGGTTGATGATAGCGAAACTTAGTTCCGAGGAGTTTGTAATGTCCGTACCTTGCGTGAATTGTTCAAAGATGTTTCGCAACCTTGTTTCAGAGAAACCTGGCAAAACATATGACCCTAATGTTGCCTTTAAACCCAGGAGAAGTGTTTACATACATGCCTTTGATGCAATGAGTTATCCAATAATTTATCACGAATCAACCCACTATATAGATGTAGGAAGAACAAGCGGTTCCGAGATCATTGAATTAGGGACTTGATTTTAGTTACAATAAATCCTAAGTTACACTTTATGGAAAGCATTATGTCAATAGACCTTAAGAATAATCCAGAGCTATTGGAGGATTTTGAGGGAATGTCTGTGGGGGATAAGGTTAAGGTAACTGCAGAACTTTCGATAAGTGAATTATCGGAAAACCGCGCAGCCATGCCTTTGGAGAATATCATCTCAATCACCTCATTAGAAAGCGATGAAAGCCCAGAAGAAGGGGAAGACGAAGAAGAGGAAGAGTGATGATGAGACAACTGCTTCAGTTCTTATCAAGTGTCACTACGCGCGCCTTGGACTTCCTAAGATCTGGGATAAAAAAAGGGTAGAGCGGATGTGCTCGTTCCTGCGCATGACTTATGCGGAGCTAGGCACGCTCATAGGAGTCGATAATCTTGATTTGAAGATAAACAAAACAAAACCTCTTCCCATGTCAGCATGTATATTGCTTTCCGTGATCGAGGGTCAATTTATGCAGAACTGGGTACCTGACCCAATAAAAAACATATTCGATTTTACGGAGAAATAAAATGGTTAATTTAGACATACTGGAGAGATACGGTTGCACCCAAGCACGCCTAAGGGAAATATTCACTGCGGAAGAGGGTAAGGATGCGGAAACCCGAGAAAAGTTCCAAGACATGGTTCAGTCGAGAATCATAGAGGGGATAAGGTTTTCAACAAAACACGCAAAACTTTATATGTCCGTAGATATTGCGTGGGACAGCAATCCTATCAATAAAGCGACCATTCCGTTATTACAGTATGCACAGGGCAAAATTTCCATTGAGCAATGCCAGGAGGATCTTTCTAGCGTAAGCAAGTCTGATGAGTTTTGCGAGTATGATGATGAAGGTAACCTGAAGAATATCAATACACTCAGACTCTATGAGGTAAGTGTAAATTTAATCAGGTCTTATGTTACAAGAAGGGTTGCCGCGCAGGTGCATAGGTTTAGCAATCTTTACCCTTACTTCAAATATGAACCAAGGAGCACTCAATTAGAGGACAAGGTGCGCGCAGATGTGCTTTCCCAGAGGGTTGAAATGATGACCGATCAGTTTGGTTATCGTCACTTGTGGGAGCAGATTATCAGGCAAATGTTTATGTATGGTCATTCTATTGCATTTCCTGAAACCTCATGGACGGAGGACATACAGTGGAGAGAGACCACCGATCCCGTGACAGGTGAAAAGGATTTATCTTCTTACTCGGAGATGTCGGGGGTAAAACTAAAGACTCCTCACCCAACAAGAGTTGTGTGGGATCAATCAAAGCCCCTGCATGACCTAAACATTAATCAAGGTCCAGAGTGGATCGGGTACTGGGATATTGTTAGATACGGAGACATTAAGAATAGCCCATCCACATGGAACTCAGATGAGATAAGTTTCACTAACTCTTTGCACTCTCTTTACTCTGATTATGCTGAGTTTTTTAATTACTACTTTAGCGACAACATGTCGTTTCCAAAGACGCAAGATCAGTACCCGTTTCATAATGAAAGAACACAAAATGTAGGTGTTTATTCATCTGAGGACGAGGACAAGGGGATGTTCGTCACCAATATGTGCATGAAGGTAAATCCCAAAAGAGATGGCCTCGGAGATTATCCGCACGATGTTTGGCTCAAGCTTACTGTCGCAAGTGATGAGACAGTTATTTACGCAGAGTATCTACCATCACTCCCTGCTATATACGGCGGAATTAATGAGAATGATGATCGCATGGCAAATATATCGGTAGCTCATGAGATCATGCCGTTCCAGGATCAGCTTTCAAATATCATGACCAAAATGCTTCACGACATGAAGGTCAGCATGATGAAGATATTTTGCATCGATCAGGATGCACTAGATGATGATGTCAAAGAGTATATCAAGGATGCACTTGCTGAGGACTCATTCTACGCAAAACCAAAAGCACTATTTTACTCAGGTCAAAAAGCGGCAGACTTAGGCATAAATAATAACAATTTCATACAAATTGTAGATGTACAAAAGGAACTTTCGGCTGGAATCAATCAGTCAATCCAAGCAATCCTCCAGTTGCTTAATCTCGTCGAGCGGTTGCTGATCTTGTCTCCACAGGAGCTTGGTCAGCCCGCCCCTCGGGAGATTAGTGCCACAGAGGTTGCCGAAATAGCAAATACGACAAACAGTATATACTCATTTATTTCCGAGGGGATTGATGATATGCGGGCTGCGGCAAAAAAGCTATTCTACGAGCATTTGGTATCTTGTTCATCTGATAAGTTTACTGTGCCGATTAGCCAAAGGTATACCGATAGAGTAATCAGGGAAGCAGGCTTTGAGTCCGAGGTGGAAGGAATAACGGAAGCAAGTGCACGTAATGTCATTGGCGATCCGGCTAACCTGATACATGAGTATTTGTTCACAAGCAGGGATGGTGCAGAAAGAGCAAGGGACACGCAGTCTGCGCAGGTTTTAAGTCAAACATTGCAAGGCTTGATGCAGGTAGAAGGTATCCCGCAAGCCCTTGGCAAGGATCGCATATTCACATTCTTAAATGAGATATTCCGCCTATCAGGAGCACACGATCTGAGACTAGATACAGATGAAGCAGATCAAGAGCAAGAGATAGGTGACATGCAGAACGAGCAATTCATTTCACAACTCAAGGAGCAGTGGCCCCAGGTTATACAGGCAGTTCAGCAGTTAATGCAGGTTGCGCAACAAGCAGGAGCTAGTGAGTCACCTGAAGCACCTCCGGGGGCACCATCAATGGAACCAGAGCAACAACCACAAACAAGTCCAGAACAACAAGTACAGTTATGAGCGAAGAACAGGAAGAACAGGTAGAGCAAGAAGTAGAAGAAGTAGCAACTGAAGAAGTTGCGGAGCAGGAACAGCCTGCCCAGGAGCAAGGAAATTCATTATTTAATGCTCTCTTTGAAGCAGCAGAAGAGCCTGAACCTGAAGAGCCTGAAGAAGATTTAGGCGAGCCAATAACTTTAAATGCAGCTATTGACGAACTTGACCGTGAGCCCGTAGCTGAAGAAGAGGAGTCCGAGGAAGAAGTTGAGCCAGAGGGAGAGGTTGAGGAAGAAATTGCTGAAGAGCCTGGAAAAGATCAACCAAAACCCAAGGCCGCCAAGAAGAAAAAAGTAAAACAAGTTGTTGATCCCGATATTGATCAACCCGAGGTGGCTCCACAATATGCGTTTCCCGAGGAGGATCCGGATAAAGAGTTTGTGGACGGATTATTGCCCGAAGAAAAAGATATTTATGATTTAGCAAAATTCGCTTCCGATAATTTAGATGGTTATGTCGGGAAAGATAAGGAGTTTAAGGACTACTTCCAAAAGACAAAGAAGTATATTGAGAAAAGAATACAAGATGATCCACATGTAGACTTATCAGAAGATGAAGACTACCAGGCTTTTATTCAAAAAAATCGACCTGACTTTGATCAGTTCACAATCAAGAAGGTGGAGCGTGAGCGTAATGTTCATGAAGCGATGCGTAGAATCGAGGAGAAGCAGGCACCTGAAAAAGAGCGTGCAAGAATGGAGCAAGAGAAAGCTCGCAAGGCACCGGTTGTGCAGGGCCACAAGGCAGAGTTTCGGGAATATTCTGTTAATGCTATACCTAAAGAACTTGCTGATCATGTTAAGGATGAGGAGTCTATTAAGAACTTTGCTGAGACAAATCCATTGGAATTTCAGATAGTAAACACCCTCACAACAGAGTTGCACCACACGGGCGACCTACTACTTGATATAACCCAAGGTATGGTAAGCTACGATGAGAATAATCCGATACACGCCAAGCTTTTGCAGTGGGTCAACACCGAGCAGGAAAACTTTATACAGAGCGGTCAAACACAGCAGGATGGAAAAACCTTCATGAGAAGGGAGAGGTACTTTAGGTTACCTGAAAACAAAAGGGCTCCATACTACACATGGAACGATGCGGATTTGTTAGCTATTCTTACCATGAGAGCTAATCAACGCATAAACGAGTCTCTCAATCAACAAAGACAATTGCTTGAGAAATCTGGTTACGCAAGGCAGGTACAGCAAAAACCTAAAGCGCAAAAGCCACAGGTAAAGAAAAGAGCAGTGCCACCCAAGGTTGCATCAAAGCCAAGACCAGGAAACTCGCCCGCAGAAACTCCAAGCCAGCCAAAGAAGAGTGCCTTTGAGTCAGTTTTAGGAATGTAGAATCCGATTTTAGGAAAGTAAAAACAAATACTAATTTTGCAGATATAGCTTTATTTTTACAAAAATAATCCTAATTCCCCACGACTAGCCTTCAGTCTGTTATTATAGGTGTTACACGAATAAATGTGTAACTAACAACCTAAATAACATATTATGGCTATATCAGATCCAAACATGCCGGCACCTTCGCAAGCCGTTGAGCCGGGTTCAACCACGATCAGTCAGTCGAACCTTGTCCGCGATGCCGGGTTTGGTCGCATCATTAAAGTTGATGACTCGACTGGTTGTACTCTTACTAACGCCTCCATCAAGGGTTTAACCCCTGCGGAATTTGAAGCTCTTTCCAATAAGGAAATAGACTTAGCTCGCGTCATCGCAAGCTCAGCAGAAGCAGCAATGCTTGGGGTTCAAGAGCGAGGACTTGTCGCACTACTTAACAGCTCGATCACAAACATTAAGCCTTTGATCAATAAGGTAAATATTTCCGAGCAGTCGATTATCCTTCCCTACATCCAACGCCGTCAGCGTTCGGTTATTAATAGTGGGTACTTTGCAATCGAAGCTGGTAAAGCTGCTGATGCTAACTCCCCTCTTTCTTCCGGATACACAGTAGGTGGTGGAGATCAGGAACTCACTGTCAACCTTGGTGCTTCCGATTGGGCCTCCCCAATTGAGCATATCGAGCGTTACTTCTTAACCGGCGGTTTTGTAATTGCTAACTCTTGGGACTTGAGCAATGACCCAATTGAATCTCAGTTCAAAATCATTGGTGCAGCAGACGCAAGTGCGGGTGGAATCTCCAAAGCAAAGGTAACTCTTCGTCCAACTGGTCCTGCTCTTAAGCAAGAAAACTCAAACGGCACATCAGGTTATTCTGCAGCTGAGTGGGGGAGTCGCGGCAATGTAGGTTCTGGATTCGCTGGAAAACTCGACTACGAAATCGAGAAAGGTGTTATCCAAACGATCGCCAACAATGTAAATGACTTTGAAGAATGGTGCCGTAATCAGCCCACCGACCTCAGCGTTAAGTTGATCGTCAACTGGTTGCAAACCACTCGTGAGTCTCGCACCGTTGATCAATGCTATAAGGAAACTTTGCAGAAGATCATGAATGGTGATGTTAATCCTTACCTTAAATCCATGGTTTATCAGCCTTTGGCCGAGCAGAACAAAATTGCTTCCAAGGCAAGTCAGGAACAATGGTTGCGTGCAACATGGTTCAACCAGGCTATCTCGGAGAATCAAACTCCAGAAACCTACATGAACCTTCCCGCCATCACTGACCCTGAGGACGACCACTGCACACTTGAGTATAAATCAAATGCGCTTGGTATCCGTTCTTTACTTCGCGAAAGCGGACGTATCAAAAATGGTAATGGAGTTGCATTGACTGTTGAGTCCCTGCAGGCTGACATTTACTACTTGAAACGCAACCGTGAGCAAGATGGATCAAGCATCAGCGTAGTTGACTGCATGACCGATCGTTTCACCTATAATAAGCTTTTTGAAGTATTTAATAAATACTACCAAGCTCGTTACGGATGGGGACTCGATCGTCACGCTCAGATCAATCAACAGATCACTCACAATGGTATCTTGTTGTTCAACTACTCCATGTACGACCTTCCAGAAGTTGGTTGTCAGTTGGCAGTATTCCATGATCCTTACTTTGATGACATCATCAATCACCAGTCCAGCCTCTTCGGGAGTGACGGACCTGCTGATGGTGATAAAGTCATTAAGTCTGATGGAAAGCGCTCCGCTCAAGCAATCGTGGGCTCCGCAACTGCCGCAAAAGTTATGCGCGCAATGTGGTTTATCGATTGGTCGGATGTGAAAATCGGAATTGCAGGTACTAATGCAGTTACCCGTAAGTCTCCACATCCTGACACGGATCGCTTGTACAAGTGTCGTATGGCGCATAAGGAAACTGAGTTCTCCTTACGCTCCACAAAATGGACAACCATGATGGATGTTCCTGCACGTCACTTGATCATCGAGAACTTTGACGCCAATTCAGCTACAACTAACTGGTCGTCTTACCTTTAATCGTTAATCTGACATGGTCCCTCCTTCCCTCTGAGTATCGGGGGGAAGGCTGGGACCTTTTTATATATGAAGTATTTATTATTCAATAGAGTACCATACGATTACGGGGCTAATTACGATGTAACTATGGTAGGATCCAAGGAGCGTGGGTTTGGTGCATACGATGACAAGGATGCAAAAATATTAATTAAGTTACACGGCAACTTGATTACTGAGCTTTCAGAGGAATCTTTCTTGGATTTAAAAAAAAAGTTGAGCTTACCTCCGGTGTCTTATCGTCTGTTCGGAACGCAACAGCAGGAGGCAGACAAAGATCCGAATGCAGTGTATGCAACAAAGCAAAAGGGCAAAAAATCGCCTAATCCTAAAGAAGCTAAGTCGGAAAAACCTGCAGAAGATTTAGTGCAAGTTGGTGAGGTTGAGGTGGAAGACCCACTAGAGGAAACCGATAAATGAATCGCGATTCCGTTGTCGGACTAGCGGGAACCTTTGCAAGTTTTACGCTTGATACTATACATTTAGTAGCAGCAACAGTCTGCGCCGTATTGACGGCTGTACATCTTAGTGTTAGCATATACCTAAAGCTAAAGGGGAAGGGTAATAAGGATGACAGATCTAAATAAAACGGGGACATTTGCGGCAACCACAAATGGTAATTTCAATGCCATTCCGTATCATCGTGCAAAGTCATTTCGCGTAACTAATTTCACGGGAAAAGTTATAGGTATTCGGCAACGGCACAAAACGACAGTAGTCGACGATTTTAATGATACAGACTTTACGGAGTGGACGGGTGATATAAAGTATGAATCATCGGAACTAGAGGGCACAGGTGCGGCCCGAGTATCTGGAGACTCTTACAGGGCACTTACATCAGAAGTTATGCTTGATGGATCGGAAGTGCAATTTACATTCGTTACTCCGTCTGCAGTGCCTTACTCTCTAAAATTTAGCGTCTATGATGACCCAGCAAGAATCGGTATGTCAGGCGGGTGCAGTCTTACAATATCAGAATCCAATTCTAAAAGTTACACGAAATATAAGGTAACAATATGTATGTATCCATCGCTTGGCTATTATGATGCTTTTTTAGAAGAAGATGGGCAGGATAGAGTTCAATTAATTGACAATCAATCAGCTCAGTTTGGGACAGGTAATATGGTCGATTCAATTGTTACAATTGAGCCTAGTTCCCAGATTGTCGTTGATCCAATTATTTACCAACAGAAAGTTAATTACTCTAATGAGCAGATTGGCCACGGAGGAAGTTATACATACCCATGTGAAGATAATACATCAGAGTATGAAATTATCAATCTTGGTAGCGATGCAATGAATTACTCTGATTACAATCAATCCATTTCAATAAGCGGGTTTTATGCAAGATGAAATTAAAGTTAGCGAAGGGTATCAGCCTGCGCATCAATTTATAAGTTTTGTAGAAGGATCATCCTCTGTAGCACCTGAACAATCTTCATACCCTCTCCAAGTTCTAGAGGCCGATCACAACTTAAACCATCTTGATGGTGGTGACCCTGGAGGTGGATATAGCCCATGGGTTACCGATATTCTTGTGTACCCAAGCAGCGAATACTGGGAAGGTTTACTCGAGGATGGTAAAGTGAGGCCTTATATTGATTTCAGTATCTCAAACTATAATACGCTTCGCATTCCATCGGCTATACACAACTATGATTTATATGTAGATGATGCCAAAATTTACGGTGACTTAACTATAGACGGAGACACAAACCTAAGTGGAACTGTGCAGGTTAGCGGTGAAATACAACCTAGTAGTATTTCTACTGAAGGAGGATTTATCGTAAGCAGTGAAGGTGATGTTGTTGCAAGAAATATTTCAGGGACATCCAACACAAAAGCTCTAATTGAGGTAGTGAAGGGGGCGGGCTATACCTTCGACCCAGTTAAAACAGGGTTATTTATTATTTGTGAACCCGATGAGGCGGGAACTTCTATTGCATTACCAAACAGTGCGCCTGATGGCACCACCCTGACGGTGCAACTTGTTTCCGCTGGTAAAACGGTAACTTTTACAAACCTCTACAAATCAAAAGGCAACTTACTGACAGAGCAGTACTCTTCGGCAACTGTCATGTGTAAAAATAATACCTGGTATGGGATTGGAGACTTAGTGTGATATACTCAATAACCAGTCCAAAGCTTAAGCTTCCCGCAGATGCCCAGCACCCACTTTTTGCTTTATCAATGCAAAGGAAACTTAGGAATCTATATGATGGAGAGTTTTTTAAGTACAGGGAAGGAAGTCAAGAGTACACATACCCAGACAGGAGTCCCTCAGGAGAAGCGTATCTTGTTGAGATATACGACCAAAAAGAAAAGTACGGGCATGATAAATACAATGCCATACAGTATACACAATCAAGGCAACCTAGAGTGCTAAATGAAGGTGGTAAATTTTATGCTTCTTTTGAGTTGGGTCAGTATTTGGAGCTACAAGGAAATCCCGCAATACATGTAGGTAAAGATTTTACTTTAACAGTAATTGGCGACAGTGACCTTCCGAGACCAATGATTTCTATTTTTGGTGATGACGACTTTATTTCAGTTGAGCCAGGGTCACCGACAAATCGATTCTCATTTAATACAGTTTCGGGTTCTATTAGTAAAAACTCAAACAATAGAATTAACCAGTTGTTTTCGGGTATAGATCCAACGCAAAACAATAGAAGGGTTATTACCATGAAGTCAGACGGAGCGGGTCGCGGTCAAAATCTTTCCAATAATACATCCACCAACTTTACGACTATTGCTGTGGGTAAATCAAAGACCCGAATGTTTGCAGGTAAGTTTATTGAGGCGACTCTTCACCTAGGGGACTTAACAAGCATTGGCTCGGATAAAGTATGGGAGGAAGCAAAAATAGCTTATTGATATGACAACAACTAAAGTAGAAAGCAATTATCCTGAGTTCAATGCAGGTAGTCTACCTTCCTCAAAAAGGGTAATTACGTTAAGATCTTCCCCTTATCAGTATGATAACCCCCTTTCTTGGGATCAGTTTGATAATAACTTTGAGCTCTTAAGATATTCCCTTAATAGTTTGGTAGATGACATCGAGGCCGTAGGCACAAAAACGGATTCTGACATTACCAACTTAAGCACAAGAGTTAATAGTCTTGAATCACTGAACACAGACTCAAGGTTATTAAGTTTAGAGGCAATTAATATGACTAGCATTCAGTCAGATATTGCTAGTGCCAAGTCAGATATTACTTCGATAGAGTCAGATATTACTTCGATAGAGTCAGATGTTACTTCGATTCAGTCAGATGTTACTTCGCTTCAGTCAGATGTTTCTAGCAACACATCAAGCATTACCTTGATTCAGTCAGACATTTCTAGCAACACATCAAGCATTACCTTGATTCAGTCAGATGTTTCTAGTAATACATCGGACATTACCTCGCTTCAGTCAGATGTTTCTGGCAATACATCAAGCATATCAACCCTACAAGGGAGGGTTAGTTCACTGGAGTCAGGCTCGATTGATGCTTCAGTAGAGTCAGACATTACCTCGCTTCAGTCCAGTGTATCGACCTTGCAGAGTGACACGAATCTTTTAGATGGGAGGGTTAGTTCACTGGAGTCAGGCTCGATTGATGCTTCAGTAGAGTCAGATAT
>Ga0098048_1000221_pt1 | contig 29000 bp, 43 predicted proteins | sample 13_taG_FD_75052 | JGI IMG/M metagenome (GOLD analysis project Ga0098048, IMG submission 75052) | Marine viral communities from the Subarctic Pacific Ocean - 13_ETSP_OMZ_AT15268 metaG | ecosystem: Environmental > Aquatic > Marine > Oceanic | place: Pacific Ocean | collected 2015-01-16 | reverse complement strand
GTCAGCAGAAGTAAACAAGGTTATTACGGGTACGTATGATCATGTTGGCGAAGCAATGATTTATGGTGATACTGACTCTTGTTACTTTAGTGGATACCCTACACTTAAAAGTGAAATTGATGCAGGTAACTTGCCATGGGACAAAGACAATGTAATTACACTGTATGATCAAGTGTGCGAAGCAGCAAATACAACGTTTCCAGACTTTATGATGAAAGCATTCCATTGCCCTAAGAGCCGCTCAGACGTTATTGCAGCAGCAAGAGAAATTGTTGCAGAGTCTGGCTTATATATTACTAAGAAGCGTTATGCAGCACTTGTGTACGACATTGAAGGCTTTAGAAGCGATACAGATGGCAAGCCGGGCAAAGTAAAAGCAATGGGCTTAGACTTACGGCGTTCTGATACTCCAGTGTTTATGCAGGAATTCCTAAGTGAAATTTTGCTTATGGTGCTAACTGATGTCCCGCAGGAAGAAATACTAGAACGTATTACTGTATTCCGTAAAGAATTTAGTGATCGTCCGGGTTGGGAAAAAGGTTCACCTAAACGTGCAAACAAGATCGGACATTATCAGCGTCTTGAAGAAAAGCAAGGCAAAGCAAACATGCCCGGACACGTTCGAGCAAGCATCAACTGGAATACATTAAAGCGTATGAACGGTGACAAGTATTCGCAAGAGATTGTAGATGGTATGAAGGTTATTGTTTGTAAACTAAAACAGAATCCACTGGGTTACACAAGTGTTGCGTATCCTACAGATGAATTGCGTTTACCAGAATGGTTTAAGGAACTGCCATTCGATGACACAGCGATGGCGGAAACTATTATTGATAACAAACTAGACAACTTGATTGGTGTGCTTAACTATCCATTAGAAGATACTAAACAACACACAACCTTTTCTAGTTTGTTTGAATTTGGAGGCTAACATGAAGGTAGGATTTACTTGTAGTACATTTGACTTGTTACACGCCGGGCATGTAATTATGTTACGTGAAGCAAAAGAACAATGCGATTATCTTATCTGTGGATTACAAGTTGATCCAAGTATAGACCGTAAAGAGAAGAACGCACCTATACAAACTATAGTAGAGCGTTATACACAGTTAAAGGGCATAAAGTATGTCGATGAAATTGTTCCATATGCAACAGAACTTGACCTAGAAGACATTCTTAGTATGTACCCAATTGATGTACGTATACTTGGTGAAGAATATCGAGACGGTACTTTTACTGGTAGAGCAACGTGTGCTAAGAGAGGCATTGAGTTATACTTTAATAAAAGAGAACATCGATTTAGTTCAAGTGATTTACGGAGAAGAGTCTGTGAATAAATTTATATTTGATGTAGACGGTACACTAACACCTAGTAGAAGTAAAATAGATGAAAGTTTTGCAACTTTCTTTTTTGACTTTTGCGCCATAAACAAAGTCTACCTTGTTACAGGTAGTGATAGATCTAAAACTGTAGAACAAATAGGTAATGTTTTGTATGGTATGGCCGATTGTGTATACAACTGTTCAGGCAGTGAAGTTTATAAAGGCAATCGCCTTATTAGATCGAGTAATTGGGTCATGCCAAAAAATCAACTAAACTGGTTAGACGATAAATTAGAAGAAAGCACATTTGTCCTACGTACAGGAAAACATATTGAAGCTCGTAGCGGCATGGTAAACTTTAGTATTGTAGGTCGCAATGCAACATTAAAGGAACGGGCATTGTATATAGAGTATGATGAACAAATAAATGAACGTCAAACTATTGCAATGTTATTTGAAAATAGATTTCCGAACATGCAAGCAACAGTTGGCGGAGAAACAGGAATAGACATTGCACCAAAGGGTGCTGACAAAAGTCAAATACTCAAAGAGTTTGACGAGGAAGATAATTTGCATTTCTTTGGAGATGCAATTTTTCCAGGTGGTAATGACTGGTCAATTGCAAACGCAATAGTAGATCAAAATAGAGGCACTTTCTATAAAGTTACTGATTGGAAAGAAACTTGGGAGATTTTAAATGAAAATTTTGTTGACAGGACATAAAGGATTTATAGGAAATCATTTACTATCACGACTTAGTAAAGAAAATGCTGTAGTAGGTATTGATTTAGAAGATGGTTGGGATAGAGACAAATATAATAACAACCAAGACTTAATCAATTGTGAGTTAAATGAAAACTTTGACTTAATTATACACTTAGCTGGAAAAAGTGGAGTACGTGAAAGTATAGACGATCCTGCAGGTTATTGGCGTAATAACGTAGAAGTAAGTAAACGACTATTTGCACGTTATCCTGATACACGTATACTATATGCAAGTAGTTCGAGTGCTTACGAGCCCGATTTGAACCCTTATGCGGCGTCTAAGTTCTGTGTCGAGGAAGCAGCTGAACGGTATCCAAACACATTAGGTATGCGCTTTCATACAGTGTATTCTGACACTCCGAGAAAAGGAATGTTTTTGGATAAACTGATTAACAATAAGTTAGAATATGTAACACGGCATTATAGAGACTTTATACATATAGAAGATTTATGTGATGCAATTGAATTATGTATGAACAGCAAGTATACAGGCATAATTGATATAGGCACAGGAGCTCCTTTTAGAGTTCAAGACTTTGCACCGGACTTACCTGTTCGTCTAAATACCCCAAATGAGCGTCAATGGACTTGTGCAAATATGGAAAAAATTAAGACCTTAGGATTTAAACCTAAATACTCTATAGAAAACTACTTGACAAATGACGATAAAGGCAATATAATAAAACTTGAAATAGGAGAAACCGTATGAAAGACATTTTACAAGACATTGTTGCACACACCCACTCACTAGGCTTTCTTAGTCTAGTAAAGATAAGCAATGATGAGAATACTGCAATTGATAGCATGGCTGAAGACCGTAGTGTTATTCTTAGTGCAGAAACACATTCACCAGTAACTGAGTTTACAGGTACATTTGGTATGCCTAACTTAGATAAACTTGCATTGCATTTGAAAAATCCAGAGTATAAAGATAATGCAAAAATTGATGTTATTGAAGCAGAGCGTAATGGTGAAACTGTTCCAACACATATTCACTTTGAAAATGCAGCAGGTGACTTTCAAAATGATTATCGATTTATGAACAAGCAGATCATTGAAGAAAAACTTAAAACAGTTAAGTTTAAAGGTGCTAATTGGGGTGTTACATTTACTCCTAGTATGGCTGCTATTTCACGTATGAAACTTATGGCAGCTGCTCATTCGGAAGAGCCTACATTTAATGTAAGCACTAAAAATAGTAACTTGGTGTTTAGCTTTGGTGATGCAAGCACACACGCAGGTGAATTTGATTTTGAAAAAGGTATCGAAGGCACTCTTGCACATACTTGGAGTTGGCCAGTAGCACAAGTTCAGTCTATTCTTAACTTAGATGGCGACTTAACAATGAGCATTTCGGATCAAGGTGCTATGATGATTTCAGTAGACAGTGGTATGGCCAAGTATGACTATATCTTACCAGCACAAAGTAAATAATGAATAGTAATTTAACTGCAACACAAAATGACTATGCTGTTTTTCTGCCTGCGCTAAGTGGCTTTTATGCTACTTACGTAGGCAAACAGCGTTATGACGAGTATGTAGACTTGTCACGTATGCCCAGCAACTTTACTAACGATTGCGAAAGCCTAAACTACCTCAATCCAAAACAAGGACTATTTAACTATCATTGGAGTTTATATTCAGCAGGACACGCAGAACTTGATGTTAATAAACACGCACCAAAAGAAGATATGGTACGTAATCGTGATAGAGAAAACAGTTGGTTGTTAGGAGACTCAGGCGGCTTCCAAATTGGTAAAGGTGTTTGGGAAGGTGATTGGAAAGACCCTAACTGTCCTAAAGCACAAAAGAAGCGTGAAGCAGTCCTTACTTGGATGGATGCTTATATGGACTACGGTATGATACTTGATATTCCGGCTTGGGTTGCACGTTCGCCTGCAGGACAAAAAGCAACTGGCATTACTACATATATGGAAGCAGTACAAGGAACTTACATTAACAACGACTGGTTTATACGCAATCGTAATGGTAACTGTAAGTTCTTAAATGTTTTACAAGGTGAAAATCACGCTGACGCAGAAGATTGGTATCAGCGTATGAAGCAATATAGTGATCCTAAAAAATATCCAAACGAACACTTTAATGGTTGGTCAATGGGTGGTCAAAACATGTGCGATGTACACTTGGTTTTGAAGCGCCTTATTGCACTAAGATATGATGGCTTGTTAGAAAAAGGCGTGCAAGACTTTATGCACTTCCTGGGTACAAGTAAATTAGAGTGGGCTACACTACTAACCGACATACAAAGAGCAGTAAGAAAGCATCATAATGAAAACTATACTATTACTTTTGATTGTGCTAGTCCTTTTCTCGCAACCGCGAATGGACAGATATACATACAGAACGAGACAGTTGATCGTTCGAAATGGACATATCGAATGGTGCCGAGTGTTGACGATAAAAAATATGCTTCGGACAACCGTCTCTTTAGAGATACTGTTATTTCAGATGGGGTATTTAAAAACTTTGAAGACAGTCCGATCACTGCACAACTCAAAGTATCAGACGTTTGCACTTATGCTCCCGGAGACCTAAACAAGATAGGTAAAGAAGGAAAGACATCATGGGACTCATTTAGCTATGCAATACAAATGGGCCATAATGTTTGGAGTCATATCAATGCTGTACAAGAAGCAAATAGACAATATGACAACGGATGTGTTCCTAAAATGCTTGTACAAGAACGCTTTGACAGATTATTCTTTAGAGATGTAGTAGAAGAAATATTTGCTACAGACGACAAAGAAAAAGCATTAGCACTTGTCGACGAGCATAGCAAATTTTGGATGGCAATACCAGGTACAAGAGGCGCAGTTGGCAAAAAGACTGTAAACTCTAGTACATTCTTTGAAAAGAATTTTCAGGTAGAAGATGCAGTCGAAGAGGAGGCTGACGTACTTGATGAAACTAAATTGGAGGATTTAGAAAATGAACAACTTCACAGAGAAACACAATAGTTTAGCAAGTCATTTACAAGAACTTTATAAAAAGCATAGAAAACTTGACGAAGAGATAAAAACGTTGTATAATAGCTTTGAGCGTGAAGAAATCATCAATAGAAAAAAAAGTATGAAACTTTGGCTTAAAGATGAAATATATCGAATTGAAAGAGAACTAAGGACCCTTCCATGAAACGTGATTATGACACTGGAACAGACGAAAGTGTTTTATTCTTTACAGGTGTAGAAGTTGAAAAGACTCCTGCATATGGATTAAAAACTTTATTTGTTACTGGAATACACGAACCATATGAAATACAAAAACACTATGATGAACATCAATGTGAACATATCTTCTTTGGAGCTAATCATAGTTTTAATCCTGGTATAAACTTTCCTAGTGATGCTGACAAATGGACACCTTGGGAAAACATGATCAAGGCATTCTTAACAGCAGGTAAATTATGTAGTTTAGATATACCAATCACTCTTGCTGAAGCATTCCTTGAGTCAGGGTTGACTGAATATGAAAACTTTATTCCACAACTACGCATTCCGTTGCCTTATGTGAAACAGTGGAACTACAACACTATGTTGAAGATTGACGATAAAGACTTTAAGGCATCTAACCCAGGAGTTTGGTGCCACAGTTTGCATGATCTAATGAATAGAGAAAAATTTACAGATTGGAGCAAATATGGCCTTGACAAAGTAATCAAATGAGTGTACAATGGATACAGAACCAGAACGTTATTATGATTGGATGTTGTGGAAAATGCGACAGGAAGACAAAAAAATGAGTCAAACACATAGACTAGAAAATGCAAAACGCAGTATTTGGGTAACCTTTACTAAAGAAGGCATTCACAAATACCCAGCAGCACTAGAAGATCCTGCACTAGCAACAGGTGATGAATATGATGTAAGTTTCTTAGGATACCCACATCGACATACGTTTCACTTTAAAGTACAAATTCAAGTAACACACAACGATAGAGACATTGAATTTATTCAATTCAAACGTTGGTTAGAGAATCTTTATAAAGAAGATATTCTCGCATTAGATTATAAGTCATGTGAAATGATTGCAGATGATTTATATCTACACATCAACAACAAATATCCCGGCCGGTTTGTTGTTATTGATGTCGCCGAAGATGGCGAAAACGGCTGTCAAATTGTTTACCCATAATAAGAAGGAATAGGTAAATGTCAATTAAAGATCCTGTTGTTCGTAAAGTTTTTGACGACTTGGATAAGTTCCGCGACTTTTGTCGTTTTGAAGGTAAAGTTTTTAATGAAAAAGATCTTTACAGTAAAGATGCTCCTGTTTGGATTGCATATAATAAGCACCAAGGTTGGCTTCGTGCTAAAGCCCGCAATGCAGGTAGGAATTTTAATAATCGGAGAAACTAATGACTATCTATCTTGTAGATATCGAAGCAGTTGATACACGTTATACTAAGCAATGGAAAGATTATCTTCCTAAGCAAATGCAACGAGCTACAAATGAAGAAGTAAAAGTTATAAGCGGTGGTGAAACGCCTCAGGCTACTACGCCTGGGGCATTTCTCAATTTCGGTGGTACTAATGTTTACAAAAGTAAACAGTTAGAAACCATAGGTGAAATGTTTTGTAAAGGACAGATTGAGGATGGAGATTACTTCTTATATACTGATGCTTGGAACCCTACTGTTATTCAGTTACGTTATATGGCAGAACTTTTGGACGTTGATATTAGCATCGGCGGTCTATGGCATGCTGGTAGCTATGATCCTCAAGACTTTCTTGGACGGCTTATAGGCGATAAACCTTGGGTACGTCATGCAGAACAATCAATGTATGCGTGTTATGACGACAATTTCTTTGCGACAGACTTTCATATCGAGCTGTTCGATCAAAGTCTTAACATGAAAGAAAGTACATCACATCGTGTTGGCTGGCCTATGGAATATTTAAAAGATAGTCTAGAGCAATATAAAGGAATGGAAAAGCGTGACTTAATACTATTCCCACATAGAGTTGCTCCTGAAAAACAAGTTGAAATATTCCGTGATCTTTCAAGTGCATTACCGCAATATGAGTTTATAGTATGTCAAGAACAACAATTAAGTAAAAATAATTATCATAATTTACTAGGAGAAGCTAAACTAGTGTTTAGTGCTAACTTACAAGAAACGCTTGGTATTAGTTGGTACGAAGGCGCACTAGTAAATGCTATTCCTATGGTTCCTGATAGGCTCAGTTATAGTGAAATGGCATTGCCTGAATTTAAATATCCAAGTGAATGGACTGAAGATTACGATGCATACTTGCATAATAAAGGCAAAGTTATTGAACAAATAGTAAATTATATGGAACACTACGAAGATTTACTACCAAGTATCAACAAGCAAGTAACAAAATTAAATAAGGAATTTTTTAGTGGTAAAAAATTGTATAGGGTTATAAGAGATGGCGAATAAAGACGATACAGTTACTATTGATATTTCAGGTCTTACATTAGGCACAGAAGATTTATATGTAGACAACAATATGTCTACAATAACACTTAGTTCTGGTATAGACACAATTAGCGTCGACAGTAATTATACAGTTAGTCTCGATGATGAGTTTGATTTTTCAAACATTACTATTACTAGCGTAGAATTTGAAGACACTATGCCCGAGCTTGAAAGAGTACAAAACATGTGTATACACTACCCTGCTCTTGCAAAAGCATATGAGAATTTTAAAACAATCTACAAAATGGTAGACCAAGATTATAAAGGCAACTACGAGGACGATCTATGATTAAGAAACATTATTACTCATGGCAAGATGTAGAACGTATGTGTGTTAGTATTGTAAATCAAATGTATAAAGACAATTGGAAGCCTGACTACATTGTAGGTATTACAAGAGGCGGCAATGTACCTGCAACTATTATTTCAAATATGACTGGTATACGTTGCGAAGCATTAAAGGTTAGTCTGCGTGATGACGACAGTGAAAGTGAAAGTAACTGTTGGATGGCTGAAGATGCATTTGGATATGAACACTTTAAAATTTTAGAACATAATGCAGACATTAGTGCTAGTGCAGGAAAACCTATTGTAAATCTTCCTATTAGCAGAAAAAACATTCTTATTGTAGATGACATCAATGATACAGGTGCTACGTTTAACTGGATTGAACAAGACTGGCCTGCAAGTTGTTTACCTAACGAAGAAAGCTGGAACACAGTATGGAATAACAATGTTCGCTTTGCTACACTAACAGAAAACCTAGCAAGTGAATTTGATAAAGTACGTTACACTTGCCACGAAATTAACAAAGCAGAAGAAGATGTTTGGCTAGTTTACCCTTGGGAAAACATAGCTGAATATTAAAAATAAAGAACTAGTATAGAAAGGAATTACTATGGAAGAAGAACAAGGTCTATCGTTTACATTAGGACCACAATTAACCCTTGCATGTAAAATGCATGCCTTAGGCGAACTCGAAAGAGCAAAAACAAACATATTGGTTTACATGAACCATAGTGTAGGTATTGGTGAACATGCTGATATTGTAGAAGCTATTCAAGAAGAACTTGATAAAATGGCGGCTGCAGAAGATAGAGTAGAAATGCTTGAAAAATATTTTGAATAGCGTATTGACAAATAACCTAAATAAGTGTATACTATACAAGAGGTATGGTATACACGGCAATCCACTGCCTAAACATCGGAGAAATATATGAGTAAAGCAGAACAATTAAAAGCCCGTCTAGAAGATCTAGGCATTCGGCATTGGGCTGGAGACAACATTTCACAAGTGTTGCAAGAAGGCGACAAAGAAGAACTTATTGATAATGCTACTACAGCATTTGAAGGTGTGCTAGATGCACTATTGATTGATCGACATAACGATCCTAACAGTCAAGGTACAGCAAGACGTCTTGCTAAGATGTACTTTAATGAGATTATGGCAGGACGCTACGATCCTATGCCTAGCGCAACAGCATTTCCTAATGATTCAGATGATCGTTATGAAGGTATGCTAGTAGTACGTAGTGAACTTAAAAGTATGTGTAGTCATCATCACCAGCCAGTAGCAGGTATTGCATACATTGGTATTATTGCCGCTGATAAGTTAATCGGTTTAAGCAAGTATACACGTATTGCACAATGGTGCGCTCGACGTGGTACGCTACAAGAAGAACTTGCAAATGATATTGCACGTGAGATTGCAAGTGCAACAGGTGCAGAACACTTAGGTGTATACATTCAAGCAACACATGGCTGTTGTGAGAACCGTGGCATTATGGCACATAGTAGTTTAACACAGACTACAGTGCTAAAAGGTGCGTTTAAAGATGATGCAGGTACAAAGAAAGAGTTCTTTGACAACATTAAGCTACAACAAGAGTTTAGTTGTTAATGAGTAGATTAATTGCATTTGGCTGTAGTTATACATACGGTCATGGCCTTGAAGATTGTGTAGATGAATTTATGATGCCTGGACCTACAGCAAGTAAGTTAGCGTGGCCACAACTATTAGCAGATAAATTAAATTTAGAATGTATAAATGAAGGGGTTCCTGGTGCTAGTAATAAACATATATGGTATAAAATCATTAATTATAATTTCGAGCCAAATGATTTAGTTTTTATTTTGTGGTCTACTAATGAAAGACACTGCATATTTCATAATGATTATACTGTTGAACAGATTGGTGCCTGGGTTGAGTCTAAGCCTTCTAAGATGTACTACAAACATTTGTTTACTAGAGTAGATCAAACTATTGATTCTAATTTAAGAATAGAACATTGTACCTATCACTTAATTAATAAAGGTATAAAACATTATAATATGCTTTTTAAGAAAGAGACAATAAACAACCCCATTAATGCTACAATATTACACACTGATTTTCGTACAATCAAACATAATATGCCTAGAGCAATAGATAAATTGCACCCAGGTAAAGAAGCACATGTTAAATTTGTACAAGAAATATACGGAGAAATAAATGAAACTTAGATATTCAGAAGCGTTTTATAGCGTACAAGGTGAAGGCAAGTTTGTAGGAGTACCTAGTGTATTCTTACGCACTTTCGGTTGTAACTTTCGTTGTATGAACTTTGGCACTAACGAAACAAAAGATCGTTGGGAACAACACAAAGAAGGTAACCGTTATAATGCAGAAGTAAAAGCATTAATTGACGCAGGTGTACACGAAACAACTGAGAAGTTTACAGACTTACCTATTGTACACACCGGATGTGATACATATGCAAGTATCTATCCAGAGTTTAAACATTTTAACAAAGAAGCAACTATTGACGAAGTAGTTGAACATTTACTTTCACTTACTCCTAACGGTAAGTGGGTACAGGAGAATGGTCAAGATGTCCATTTGATATTAACGGGTGGTGAACCTTTGCTTGCATGGCAAAGGTTATATGTAGAGTTATTTGAACACCCACGTATGCAGGATTTAAAAAATGTCACATTTGAAACAAACACTACACAACCTTTACACAGCGATTTCTTCAAATATCTCGATCGTCAAACAAGATTTAAAGTCACTTGGAGTTGTTCCCCAAAACTTAGTGTCTCAGGAGAACCTTGGGAAACTGCTATATTGCCTGATGTTGCTTGGGAGTATCAGCTTATTAACGATAGCGACCTGTATCTTAAGTTTGTTGTGGCTACTAAAGATGACTTTGATGAAGTTACTAGAGCTGTCGAAGCATATCGTGCTAAAGGTGTGGAGTGTCCTGTGTACCTTATGCCGCTTGGTGGTCGTTCGGAAGAATACACCCTCAACGTCAAAGATGTCGCAGAAGCGTGTATGGAAAGAGGATGGCGTTTTACCCCAAGACTACATATCTCACTCTTCGGAAACGCATGGGGAACTTAGAGAGTATAAGAACTCTCAGCATGAGAAAGCTATGAAAGCACCTATTAACGAAGATGCAATTAGAAAGGCTGGTTGGTAATGAAAGATCCTAAAGTAGCAGACATGATTAAAGAGTTACGTTTGTACATAGCTAGTATAAACAAACTAAATATCAAATTATATAAGCAAGGAGTAAGCTATAGAATCGATGATAGCTATAGTGAAGAACTTAATGCTAAACAAATTGAAATTCAATATCTAAAACAAACGGTGGAATACTAATGAGCTGGTGGAATAAACTCGTAAGAGATAAAAAAGATGAAAAAGAACTTACACCCGAAGAAGTAAAGAGAGCTGCCTTAGAAAAAGAAAAAGAAGCAGCTACTAAAAAAGGCGAGGCATGGGTTGCTGTACTAGATACGCAAATTAATCCTGATAATATTCGCAACGGGTTCTTTGAAATTGATTGGAATAACGAGTTTATCGAGCAATTACTAGATGCTGGATACTCAGGTGAAACAAACGAACAGATAGTTGATGCATGGTTTAGAACTATTGTTTATCAAATGCTCGAAGAAGAAGGACAAGATCCTACAGTTGGTGCAGGATATATAAATGTTGTGCCTATAGACAAGGGTAAATCAGAAGTATCATGACAATAGAAGCAACAGCATATAGTTTATTTCCAAGTTTAGTAATGCAGTTTGATCTAAGTAAAGAATTTAGTGACGAACATATGCTTGAGTTAAGTGAAAATAATGCCGGTCATACTCCCCATGCACTACAGCACAAAGGAAAGAGTTCTTACACAAACAATCCTAATTTTTTACATGACTTTCCTTGGCTTAATGAGGCATTTTCACGCTGTGTAGCAGAGTATGCAACTGTAGCAGGATTACAAGATATTGTCATAAAAGGATCTTGGACTAATAAAATGGGAGAAGAAGGTAGAACATTACTACATAGACATGAAGGCAGTGTTGTAAGTGGTGCGTTTTACTTTGATTGCGACGATGATAGTGTACCCTTAGTAGTACATAGCCCAATTAGGCCATATAGAATGGCAGAAGTACACAAAGAAGTTACGCAATGGAATGAATACACGCAAGAATTACCGTGTATAAACTACATGCTCTATATATTTCCTAGCTGGATGGATCATGAAACGGCTATTAATCCAACCAAAATGCGTAATGTTATATCCTTTAATACATTTTATCCTTGACAAATCGTATATAATCGTATATAATCGTATGTAGTTAGTAACAGTTTAGGCAACACAATGGCGACTTACATTTTAGTAGACACACTTAACACATTTTTTCGTGCAAGACACGTAGTACGTGGCGATATTGACACTAAGGTCGGTATGGCATTACATATTACACTTAACAGCGTTAAGAAAGCATGGCGTGACTTTAACGCAGATCATGTTGTTTTCTGCTTAGAAGGTCGTTCATGGCGCAAAGACTTTTATCAGCCTTACAAGCGTAATAGACAAGTAAGTCGTGATGCAATGACTCCTAGTCAGCAAGAAGAAGATAAAGTATTCTTTGAAATATTTGACGAGTTTAAAGACTTTATTGCTGACAAAACAAATTGTACTGTACTACAAAACCCTGTTCTAGAAGCTGACGACTATATTGCAGGTTGGGTACAGTCACATCCTAATGATAATCATGTTATTGTTAGCACAGATGGTGACTTTGCACAACTTATTGCACCTAATGTTAAGCAATACAACGGTATTAGTAATACAACTATTACACACGAAGGTTACTTTGACGATAACGGTAAAGAAGTAATTGATAAAAAGACAAAAGAGCCTAAGGCTGCACCTGAGCCTAACTTTATGTTGTTTGAGAAATGTATGCGTGGCGACACTAGTGACAACGTGTTTAGTGCATATCCAGGTGTGCGTAAGAAAGGCACTAAGAACAAAGTAGGTCTTATTGAAGCGTTTGCTGATAAAGAAACGAAAGGCTTTAATTGGAATAACATGATGTTACAACGTTGGGTAGATCACGAAGGTGAAGAGCATCGTGTACTAGATGATTACAATCGCAATGTTACTCTATGCGATTTGACTGCACAACCTGCAGATATTAGAGAGATAATTAATACTACTATTAGTGATGTTGAGCCTAAGGCAATATCACAAGTAGGTTTACGTCTTATGAAATTTTGTGCGAAATGGGATATGCAGAGAGTTGCAGATCAAGCTAACCTTTTCGCAGAACCACTACAAGCGAGGTATCCTAAATGATAAAAGCAAAGCCTATTTTAAAAGATAAGTTTTGGATTATAGAACAAAACGGTAGCAATGTCGGTACATTAAGTGTATCAGAAGATCAATACTTGTATTCATGCGATACTGGTACACATATGTACACAAATCCAAGTCAGCTTAACAAAGCACTAGGCGGAAATATACTGTGGTCAGAGTCTATTAGTGATGCAGAAGAATCTGATAACATTGCATACGAATATCCAACTAGCACTAAGCCACATAATATTATATGGGATGTGAAACAAAAACTTCCGTTGTTTACAAAAAGTGAAAAGAGTAAAAGCCTGTATGCCGCAGGCTATTATATTATTAGATTTGAAAAAGGTTGGGTTAAAAGTTTTTGTCCTAAGCTAATTACAATACAAAGGTATGAATTTAAAGGACCATTTAAAGACGACTTACATATGAGATTGGAATTGTCTAATGCAAACAAACACTCCTCTTAATATTATGCCTATTCAGCAGTTTTTAAGTCAAGTTAAGACTGCTGACTCTACAAGAGCAAAAGAAATTAAAATGTCAATCGAACAAGCTAGGAGTCTGGCGCTTACTCTAGGACAAGTTATGGCAAGACTTAACGGTGACTTAGAACAATTGTTGCAAAAAGAGTATTCTAAAGAAAATGAAGTAATACAAATCCAAATGGATGGCGGATCTAGCTGGTAAAAAGAGATAAATATATGCGTAGTTAATTAAGGATACGCATATGAGTCGGCCAAAGCCTAAAGTATTATTAGAATACGTTGATAAAAAGACATACAAGGTAGAACAAGTTCTTGATGCGGAAGCTATTTGGGCTGTATTTTACAAAAATAAACCGTTTAATCTAAAAAGTTCTAATGCACTTACTAGTTATCCTGGTCCAAAATACAAAAAAGTCAGCTTTAGTAACCCAGGACATGCTCACAATCTAGCACAAAAGTTAAATGAAATGTTTCATACAACGGATTTTAATGTTGTTATGCTCACAGATGGTGAAGTAGTTCAAGAATGAACACAAAAGAAGTATATACAAAAATTTTTTTAAAAGCAGCAGGTATAGCAGTAAGTGAATTATCTGTTAAAGAGTATATGCCTCAATGGTGGAAGAACACAAGAGAAAAAGAAACAGGCGGCTTGCGTCTTACTGACGACGGATACGATTTTCTCATAGAAAAAGTTCAGCTTAAAACATATGAAGTCCCGTACAGTACAAACTTTGAATTTACTACACAGGTTATTATATGGTTAGACCAGTTTATAGACTGTCCTTATTACTTAGGTACACGTAGTATGTATGTGACGAACGAAAAGAAGGCACTCGAACTAAGTCTTTTTAGCGGCGATGTTCGCAAATACGGACTAATGAAAGCTCTAAAAAAGAACAAAAAAGATGAAAAAAACACTTGACATTCTATGTATTGATGTTATTATATATGTATAGTTAGAAACTAGGCACTGATAACTTAATATAAAGGAATACAAGATGGAAGCATCAATTACACGTACTGTAAGCCCTAATGGCGCAAAGAAAAGCATTTTACGTGCTTTTAAAAAGAAACGTCCTATCTTTTTGTGGGGACCTCCAGGTATTGGTAAATCAGAAGTAATTGGTCAAATTACCAAAGGCATGGAAAATTCGCATCTAATCGACATTCGTTTGTCATTATGGGATCCTACAGACATTAAAGGTATGCCATACTACGCTTCAAACGATAACACAATGAAGTGGGCGCCACCTGTAGAATTACCTACAGAAGAATTTGCAGCACAATACGATAACATTGTATTGTTCTTAGACGAAATGAACTCAGCAGCGCCTGCTGTACAAGCGGCAGCTTATCAGCTTATCCTTAATCGTAAGGTTGGTACTTATAAGTTACCAGATAACGTTCTTATTGTTGCAGCTGGTAACCGTGATGCAGACAAAGGTGTTACATATCGTATGCCAGCGCCGTTGGCTAACCGCTTTGTTCACTTGGAACTTGCTGTATCATTTGATGACTGGTTTCAGTGGGCTGTAGATAACCGTGTACACAAAGATGTTGTTGGTTATATGCAGTTCAGCAAAAAAGACTTGTATGACTTTGATCCTAAGTCGCCAAGCCGTTCGTTTGCTACTCCACGTAGCTGGACGTTCGTTTCCGAATTACTTGAAGACGAAGACGACGACGACAATACTACAACAGATCTTGTTGCAGGTTCAGTCGGAGAAGGCTTAGCCGTCAAGTTTATGGCGCATCGAAAGATTGCGTCAAGTATGCCTAACCCAAGCGATATCTTGGAAGGCAAAGTAGAGAAGATTACTAACAAAGAAATCAGTGCCATGTATTCCTTGACAGTATCTCTCTGCTACGAACTTAAAGAAGCATGTGATAAGGGCGATAAAAAGTTCGATGATAAGGTAAATAACTTCTTACGCTTTTCGATGGATAACTTCGAAACAGAATTAGTTGTTATGGGAATCAAACTTGCACTTACACAATACTCACTTCCAATCGATCCAGACGAAGTTGAGTGCTTTGATGAGTTCCATGAGCGCTATGGCAAGTATATTACTGCTGCACAGGCTGCTTAAACAAGAGAAATGGGTAGGAAACTGCCCATTTCTTCTTGACTTTTATAGCAAACGGTTATATACTAATAGTATAACAATAGGAGACATGGCATGCCCTTAGATTTTTTTAATCCAAACGTACTTTATAATCTAGAAGGTACTAAACATTGGACACCTAATCCGGATATTACTCCTGAAGCATTAGAAGAGATGCGTGTCGAAGTACTTGATCGCATTATTGTTGCACGAGTAGGATTACTACTAAGACATCCGTTCTTTGGAAACATGGCAACACGTCTTAAAATTGTATGCGCAGATGACTGGTGTCCTACTGCTGCCGTAGACGGTCGTAACTTATATTTTAACACACAATTTTTTAACGAAATGAGCAATAAAGAAGTCGAGTTTGTTATTGCACACGAAATTTTACATTGTGTATTTGATCACTTGCCACGTAGAGAAGACCGTGATCCTAAAATTTACAATATTGCCGCAGATTATAAAGTAAACAATTTACTTGTTCGCGATCGTATCGGTGAAAAGCCAACTTTTATTGATTGTTTTCAAGATTTTAAATATGAAGATTGGACATCAGAAGAGATATACGATGAACTGTATGAAACTGCTAAAAAGAATGGCGAAGAATTCCTAAAACAACTTGGCGAAATGCTAGACGAACACGTTGATTGGGAAGGCAATGATGGCGACGAAGGCAGCGGACAAGGCAAAGACGGACAAGAAAAAAGCAAAGGCAACCGTCCTACATATACTAAGGACGAATTAAAACAAATACAAGATGAAATTAAAGAGGGAATGATACAGGCCGCACAAAGTGCAGGTGCTGGTAATACTCCGGGCGAAATTGCACGTATGATTCAAGAGTTTACAGAGCCTAAAATGAACTGGCGTGAAATTCTACGGCAACAAATTCAATCAACTATACGTAATGATTTTACATTTGTTCGTCCATCACGCAAAGGCTGGCATACTAGTGCAGTGTTACCTGGTATGAACTTTGATGAAACTATCGATCTGTGTGTTTCTATTGATATGAGTGGTTCAATAGGCAACGATCAAGCAGCAGATTTCCTCGGCGAAGTACAAGGTATAATGGACGAATACAAAGATTACAATATTAAATTGTGGTGCTTTGATACAAAGGTCTATAACGAAGAAGATTTTAGTGCAGGTGGCGGAGAACGTTTACAAGAGTACCAAGTTATGGGCGGCGGTGGAACTGACTTTATGGTTAACTGGACGTATATGAAAGAAAATGATATTCAACCTAAGAAGTTCCTAATGTTTACAGATGGTTATGCATGGGATTCGTGGGGTGATCCTGATTACTGTGACACTGTGTTTATTATACACAGCAATCATAATAAAGAATTAGAAGGACCGTTTGGTATTACAGCTCACTATGACGCCGCTTAGAAACCCAAACCCATTAAATATTATAGGCAGAAGGCGAGTCGCCTTTTTGCCGCCGTTTTTTGAGAGTGTTAATCTTAAGAATCGGTATAATTTATGCGACTCAATCGAAAAGTGGATAGATACAAATCTTAAAGGTAGGTATTATGTAAATAACGGATTTGGTATTGATGATACAGGCAAACACGTAACAAATAGGCTTACAGTAGGATTCGAAAACAAAAAAGAATTATCGTATTTTATGTTAGCTTGTCCACATTTGAAGTATAAGTAAAAAGACATCTATAAATAAATGTACAGAAGGAGATATTAAATGTCTGAAGCAACAACAAACGCACCTGAGACCCAAGCAGAACAAACTGCTCCTCCGGTAGATCTTACAGTGCAGGATTTAAATGCACTAAAAACTATCATTGACGTAGCAAGTCAACGTGGCGCATTTAAGCCAAACGAAATGACAGTAGTCGGTGGTACATATACTAAACTAGAAAACTTCTTGGCAGCTATTGCGGCTACCCAACAGACCAATGAAGAGAATACAGCGGCAGCAGAAGATGCAGCAACATCCGCTGGTGTTGAGGCAGCAGTCAGTGGCTGATCTAAAACACGTTGGTCGTGTCAAAAAGAATCAAAGAAAGTGCGCTGTGGTATTTAGGACTTTACCTAATGAACCTGAAAGCTGTCTTATTCTTCCAACTGAAAATTTATCACCGGAAGATCATGATGATGTTATTGCATTAATTGAAAGTAATAGCGCACAGACATCATATGAGTTAGCTGAAGCAATGGATCGTGCTGTATTACGTGATGGTAGCCGTATGTTACCACGATTCCATGGCGGTAGAAAGCTAGTTAAAATGTCTACATCAGAAATTGAAATGACTCCTAATACTAATACTGTGCTGTTATTATCTGAATTAAATGAGATGATTGCTAATCAAAGAGGAGTTGGTATTGGAGACTTAACTGTACCTCCTGGTAAAAATGACACTGCTAGGACAAGAGACTTAGGAGAGCCTGCAAGAGCAGAGACTGTAGAAGATGTAACACCTACTAGTGAAGCACCATTAACAGACGATGACATGGCAGCTCAATATCGTTCGCAAGCGGACGCCCTCTTTAAAGAGGCGAAGAGACTTCGTGAACAAGCTGAAGATCTTGTTCCGACCAAACGTAAAACTAAGAGCAGTGCCTAATAAAAAATTACCTACAGACGTTGTTCAGCATTGGCCAGAGGTGCTCAAGGATATTGATGTAAAAGTCGTACCTATGGAGTACCTCGCAGCTCTTAGAGTTACCTTTAAAGATAAAAAGGTATGGGAAGTTGACCTACGTAGAAGTAGCGATTTAGACCGTACACTAGATGAAGTAATTCAAGATTTCTTTGACGAATACGGTGATAAAATAGATACTGTAGACTTTAGATTAGATACTAAGAAAGTTAAAGCAGATATACAAAAGCGTACTAAAGTGTTTATGAAGAAACGTAAATAGATACGAAAAGGCATAAATACTTGTAACTAAGTATACACCAGGAGTTGAAGTATGGCACTACGCTTAAGAAGAGGAACAAACGCAGAGCGTTTAACAATTACCCCAGAAATCGGGGAACTTATTTACACAACTGATACTAAAAAAGTGTTTGTAGGCGACGGGTCTACAGCAGGTGGCGTTCCAATTGACACAGGATTACTTGATCTTGCAGGTAATTCTTTAAATGATTTAGGAGATGTAGCAACAACAGCACCAACTGATACACAAGTATTAGCCTGGAATGATGCTAATTCCAATTGGGAGCCAGCAGATGCTGCTACACCTGATTTAAGTGCATCAGGTATTAGTGACCTTAGCGATGTTGGTATTGGTGTTATTAACAACGAACAAGTATTAATATGGAATGACAGTGCTAGTCAATTCCAACCAGGCGATGTGCTTGGGTTAACAACTGAACTAAGTGATCTGGCTGATGTTGCAGATCAAGCCCCGACTGATACACAAGTATTAGCTTGGAATGCATCAAGTACTAATTGGGAACCTCAAGATTCTGCTACTGTAGATCTTACTAGTGCAGTTATATCAGATCTAAGCGATGTTTCAATTGCTGTGATTAATAGTGGGCAAACATTAATATGGGATGGCACAAACTTTGTGCCGGGAGATTTAGGTGGCGATGTAGTTTCGGATACATCTCCTGTACTTGGCGGTGCATTAGATGCTGGTGGTTTTAACATCACAAACGCAGGCACCATTTCTGCAGTTAATATTAATTCAACAAATTTTACAGGTAATTTTATTGGAACGCATAGTGGCGATTTTAATGGTGACTTTGACGGAAACTTTGTAGGTAGTATTTATAACGAAGATTCAGCAATCGTGTTTGATGCGGAAAATAATACTGTAAGTAACTTAATTAGTGTTACTGCTACAGAGTTTGTAGGTGATGTAACAGGTGATGTAACAGGTAATGTAACAGGTGACATAACAGGTAACGTAACTGGTGACATAACAGGTAACGTAACTGGTGATTTAGTTGGTGATGTAACAGGTAATGTAACAGGTGCGATTGATACTAACGATAAAATTTTACAAAGCACTACCGAAACTGTTGTTTATGAAACTATTGGGTTATCAACAGGTAGTGCAGGACCTAATATTAAAGCAGATGTCTCAAGAGGTAGTTTAGGTACTCCTACAGTATTACAAGCAGGTGATACTATTATGCAATTAACTGCTAGTGGACATGATGGTGTTGACTATAATTCTCCAGCTGCTATTTTAAGATTAGGAGTTGACAAAGATACAACATCAATTGCTGAAAATGTCATGCCAGGTCGTTTTGTTGTCCTAACATACAACGAGAGTGGTAGTACAGGTTTAGCTAATGCATTAGTATTTAACAGATTTGGAAGACTAGGTATTGGTACTGATACTCCAGAAGCAAAATTAGATGTTCGTGGAGACATTAAAGCTGAAGGCACAATTACTCCAGGAGTGTATGCAGACGATGCGGCTCGAGATGCAGCTATTACAAGTCCAGTTGCAGGTATGATGATATTTAACACAACAGGTGCTAAGTTTCAAGGTTATGACGGCGCTTCTTGGGTCAATTTAAACTAATTAAAATTATAACCTAATTAAAATTTTATCTTTTAAAGGATCCCCGATTACCATTCCCGGTTTTTGATACTCTTTTACTATATGCTGAATAATCTTTTTGTCGCTAGATATTATTTTATCTATAAGTTCTATAAACTTTTTATTGTTAATACTATATTCAATTTCATTAATATGCAATTCTACAGTATTATGAAAGGCGGGTTTGTTTATTTTATGTAAAAACTTATCTCTATCCTTTTTTGTTTTATATACCTGATATAATATTACAGCATTATTTGTTATAATCTTTGCTCTTAATATTAGATTACCATTATCACGCACTTCTTTATAAGCATCTACATAAGATTTCCACCAATCTTCCCCTACTATATTAGCATCTCCAGTTTGTATTCTTTTTTTTGGATTTGTAATATAATCGCTATAGTAATTTTTTTTACTAAAGGTAGTTTCTGTTAACCAGTATGCCAAGGTTGTAGTAATGTTTTTCTCCATAATATTCTTTCTTGTTCATAGTTTTGACTGCCTATATAGTGTAAACTTACCCAATTATCCATTAATGCTAAATCTTTTTGTTTCCATTGATGTCCGTAAAGATATCTATCTGTCATCATACTACTGAACCAACTTTCAATTTCAGAAGTTTGTACTAGTTCTCTATTATCTTTTTCAATTGCCATTGTATAACTAAAGTGCGGACCCCACATTCCTTCATCAGCAGTTAAGCCAAACACTTTGCTATCTAATGCCATAGCACCCCAATTAAAACTTTCTTTGCCTGTGATAGGATGCTTTTTAACAAAACTACTCCAATAGGGTTGACATCCTCCTTTGTAATCTTGCGTTAAAACCCTAAGAGTCTTAAAATATTCTTTAGTTGATTTGTCTTGATCTTCAAACCACTTAGTTATATTTAAATAATAAATTATATCCTTTTCACTAGAAATTTTTTCTGCCCAAAAAGGTCTAAGGGGAAATTTGTACTTTTCGTGCCAAGGATTATCAGCATGCCAAGGTAAACTATGTCCTTTAAATCTTGTTTTGTTTGACCAAGTTACAATATTATTATCGTCAAATGTTTCTTTATGTATTTTATGTATTTCTTCAGTCCAAGGTGTACTTAGACTTGCACACCATTCTAGAAACTCTTGCTTGGTCATATTAACATTACGCCTAACGTAATAGCCTTGTTCTCTAGCTTCTTCTATAATTTGCTTGGGATTATCCATGTTTTTTTTGATTCGGTGTTATGTTACGCTGTTGCCAAGGCACTGTAAAGTCCCACATATTTGTAACTTCATCGCCTTCATATGCTTGCACTAGCTTATGCCAAGGAACAATTAATAAATGTGTTTTAAGTATCATACGTTCACTATCGGTATTATTTATAATACCGTGGTATCTATTTACATTTAAAAAATTAGGATTAAAATATTCGTGTGTTTCTAATTTTTGTCCTACCTTATTATCGTCTGTATGTTCATAGAAGCTTATTTCAGTTTTTCCGCGAAGTGGTGTGTTAAACGCACTTAATGCTCTAAAGTAATTTGCAGTATGTGGTATTAGATCTCCGCCCGGCGGCATCCAAATAAACGTAAAACGCATACAATGTTTAATTTCATCCCAATTAAGTTTTACACCACTGTTGTTACCGATGTTTACTACTCTTTGATATATCTCATTCCATACTGGAATATTACAATCATAACATACATTATAAATCTTTTGCTTAGTACTATCTACTCCCACGGTAGAATGATCGCCAAAAGTGTTTTTAATCTTTTGATCAAAGAAATTATTTAATTCATCTTTGTCTGCACTAAAGCCTTCATAACCTTGAGTTTCAGCAAATCTATCTTCAAAAATATATCTAAAATTATTCATTTTATTTTCCTTATGTAAACCTTTCAAACGCCCACATTCTTTCTTCGCACCACCAACACTTTCCACAATGACCTAACTTTGGGTCTTGTATATTATCAAAAAATTTGTTACTAGGATCATATTCGCAACTGCGTGTAAGTGGGTATAATTCCTCAAGTAAGTTTGCTTCTTTATACATTTGTGCAATCTTTCGTTTATCACAATTTCCCCATGGAGTATAAAACTTACCATCAAGATACACTAGCGGTTTTGTAGTTGTTCTATGTGTTTCTGATGTCTCTAATATAAATGTGTCTGTTACTTCTTTTGGAGGATTTGCAGTAACACCAGTATAAAGAGCATTTATAGTATTATTATCTATATAAACTCTTAATTTATTAAGTAATGCATCTTTTGTTTGTACATCACAATAAGTTATATGATGTTCAATATTTGAATTACCTGTTATCTGTATTAATTTTTCTACTATTGTTGTTGCACACTTAACATTATATCTAGAGCGTTGATTATTACCTGTCGTAAAAACATATATCTTATCTTCTTTCTCTCTCATTAAATGGTAAAGTAAAATAGAACTGTCTGCTCCGCCACTAAAACTTAACCCAATAGGGCCATCATGAATATCTAAGTTTACTCCTGCAGGTGCAATACTATAGCTAATAGGCATTGTTAAAAACAACCTTCATAATCAAAACTTAATCTGTATAAGAACCGATCACCCTCTACTGCATTACGTTTATGAATACTGTGAAACTGATCCATAAAAATAAAATCTCCCGGCTGCCAATTGTCGTGGTGCCAAATATATTTGTCTTGGAAAATATGTGCCATTAGTTTGTTAATAATAGGTTTCTTATCAAGTTTTTCTTCTGGCTTATCTCGTAGCCACATCTCTCTAATATAATGGAATGTAAAGTACAATCCTTCGTCGCCGTCATAAGGATGTGTATAGACTAAAGGCTTGGTAACACCATGTTTAAAATCTCTTGCACCACCTTTAAACATTTTAAGTTCTTTGTCATCTTCATCTAAATCATAGAATGTTCCGTTTTCAAATTTGAATGTACAATCTATTTGCTTATAAAAGTTTTTATCTTCTTCGCTTAGATCCCTATATGCTTGCCTAGTATCACAAAAACTAGTTACACTGTTTTCGCCGGGGCGAATACAATATAGTGCAACGCAACATTCTTTGCCGCTTTTCCTGCCATTGCCATTACTGTGCCAATCTAGTTCTTTGTCTGCAAAGATACCAATCTTATCGCCATCTTTGCGTTCGTTTGTTACTCTAAACAAACCAGGGTAATCTGGGTGCATAAAAAATTGATTTGGTTTAAGTACATTACCAACTAATTCACATACCCTTAGTATGCCGGCTTCATCTAGATTTTGATTCCTAACGAGGACTACATTATCTTTTACAATGTTTTTGCCCCAATCTCTAATTTCTGAGTCAGACAATGCATTGAAGTCTACTTCATACCTTACAGCATCCATTTGCATTTTTAGTTTTTTTCTCCTACTAGTATTTTATTTGGAGTTTCACGTTTGTTGTTAACATAATCTCTCCAAAGTTTTGCGTTTTCAAGTTCTTGTTCATATCCTTCTTGAGTATATTTGCCAATACTAAAGTTACCATCTAAGTCCCAAACGTCTGCTACAAAATGCCATCTATCAACATTGCTTCTATTTAAAACATTATGGTATGGATGTACATATGCAAGATAGCTATTTCCCTCTTCAAGTATGTAACTTTCTTCCCCATGAATAAAATCAGTGCCTTCATCTGTTATAATAGGAATATGGAATCTATAAAAGTTACCATCAGTGTGTTTTTTAATTTCTCCGCTTGGATGAATATATGATAGTCTTGCTCTTCTAGGATTCATATTTTTTTCATGTAGGAAATCTATTATTTCTTTAAAATATCCAGTACATGCACTTGTTTCTATACTATAGTCTAACATGTGATAAATTTTATGTTGCCTAGCATAGTCTAAATTAAAATATACTTTTGGATCAGGATCTGTCATATCTTGTTCATTGTACAAAGGATATTGTATTCCTACATTAAAATTGAAACCGCTTTGCAAAGAACCGTCTTGGCTAGATAATGCAATACCATGTAATCCACCATCTCTTTGTTCGTTAATATTATTATCCTCTAATATACGATATAGTTCAGACTTTAATCTATCTTTATTAAACTTCCAATTATTTTGTACAACATAGCTCAAATTAGTAGTTCCTTTTTATTTGGAATGTTATCATAGTCTATACCAAATATTAAAACAATACGTATACTATCTGCTGGATTTATTACCCTATGTAACCATCCTGTATTCACAAAATATGCTTCGCCTAGTTGCATATCTAAGCTAACTTCATCAGTTTTAGTTTTCCATTGAAATAAACTTCCAGTAGTTTTTGCTGGTATCTGCACACGACATAATACACTAGTATCAGTATCAATATGATAGTTTAGTTCGTTACCGCCATGCATGACGCTTATACGTGCTCTGTAGGGCTTTATAAAGGTCTTTGTAAGATATTCTTCAATCGCAATAGTGTCTATATCTTTTCGCCAGTAAATATAATTTGTTTCGTCAATAGTATCTTCAGCAGTGCATTCCTGGAGTAAGATCTGCTTATATGTTTCACTTGCTGTAAATACACTCTTAACATCACAGTGTTGAGAAATTTGATAATTATCTCCTCCTAGATCATTACCGGTGTAAGATTGTGCAATTTTTAATATTTCATCAATGACATTTTGAGGGACATCAGTACTTACAACACCGTGAGTTTGCATTTGATGGCGACGTGGTCCGTTATTACCAGATACTCTTTGTTTCCTACTAGCTTTAATTTTGCAAGAATCATCCATAACAATTTCTCCATTTATCTACCGACATACTTTTTAACGGAAGTTTCCTAGCTCCGTCTCTTACACATACTGATTGCCAACTATTTTTATCTTTATCATTTGGATAAGTTTGATATAGATCATCAAGAACTTTCCAATTACTAAAATATATATCGTTTAATTTAGCAGATAGTCTTGTTATTGAACTTTTCCTTCTGAGATACTCTACACTAAAAAATACATTGCTAATGTTTTGTTTATCAATCCATTCTAATTGCTTTTCTAACATAAACATAGCTGGTGTTTTTTGTGTTTCGTATGCTAAATGATGTCGTCTATAATTAGGATGATAGTATGTTCTTGTCAGCACTCTTGCACAATTGTCTGGAAAGAAATGTGTTTGTATACAACTCATTGCTATTAAGTCTTCATTATCATCTACTAAAAACGTCCAGTAAGGATACAAGTAATATCTGTTTACAACACTATATGCCAAGTTAGGATTGAACCAATCTCTATTCCTGTCAGCAGAATTATAAAACTGTTTACAGTAATTAAGAAATTTATCTTCGTATTGATTAAGCTCTAATATTTTCATCTGTAGTTTTATACTTAAAAAAAGGATCTACCCATTTAGGATCTATTACATTTGGCCTGCTTACTTTTATACTATAATTACTATTCTTAACTAGACTACTATATAATTCATTATCTTCACCATGCCACGGAGCACCTACACATAGTGTAATTTTTTCTTCATTTGCAGGATCTATACTATGAGGATGACTTCCGTCTAATACATACGAATTGTATTCATTAGGCATAAACACTTTTTTATTATTCTCATCAATAAAAAATAATTTATCTATTTCGCCATTAAGCACTAATCTGTATTTGTGTTGGCGTGTTCCTATTTCATGTTCAAGAGTATCTAAATGAACATTAAGACCGCTTCCGGCTCTTGTCCTAAGTATAGTAACTCTACCTATTGGATTCATAAACGGAAATATTTTTTCTGTTAAAACTGACTGTATTGTTGGACATCTTTCTCCAGCAAGAGTGTATTTAAATTGTCCTTTTGATGTGCTACATCCTTTAACTGGGCCTCCTAGTTTACCGCCGCCGTTATAAATTCCTAACATTCGGCATCCTCTAAATCCGTTTTCATGATAAAGGTCGTCCGGTATGTCTAATACTTCTTCAAGCATTAATTGTTTTTCTAAACTAGTTACGTTAACATTAATTGCACAAAATGTAAAATCCATTAGTGTATCCTAATTAATTTAATAAACCAAGCAGTTGGATCAAATTCCCACCATTTTTGTCCTATCTCATAACTACCTGCACGTTTGTGATGATTGTTATGCCAGCCTTCGCCTGCAGTCAAAATATTTGCAATCCAACTATTATTTGGTTGTGCGCCTTTGTGTCCTAAAACATTCAACAATCCGTAACCGTGAAATGCAAGTATAACAGGCGCAGCATAACCAAATATCATAAGCATAGGATCAATAGCTGCAAAAATAACAATGATTGCAACGTTTAAATGAAAATAATATTTGTGAAACCATCGTAGTAATGGATCTTGTAACAAACGTTTTATAAATTTACGTTTTATTTTAAAACCATAACCCCAAGTGTTTACATATACATTCCAGATACCTTTTATACTATGACTATGCGGATCGTCTTCTGTATCACTGTATGCATGGTGTTGTCTATGTGTTGCAGCCCAGGTCATTGCAGGCCCTGCTCCCGCAAACATTCCTAAAATATTTACAACATACGGATACCATTTACCTGCCTTAAAACTAAAGTGACTATAATATCTATGATAGCCACCACTTATTGCTACAATAGCTATAATCTGCCACCACAAAAATCCTGCAACAAACATCCATAGTTCTCCGTACAATAATGCAGGGATAATCATAATATGACAGAACGCATGATTTATTAATAATTTAGTGGTATTTTCCATATTATTTTTCTCTTAAATTGTTAGTAACATAATCTACTGTAGACTCATTTAGTAAGGTATTTATTACTACCATATAACTAGGTATTGCATTGCAATTAAATAAGTAATGCATTTTTGCGGTATCAACAAAGTAAACTGTGCCAGGCTCCCAGTTTTGTAAAACTCCGTCAACTACAAAATTAAAATTAGGCGGATTCATATTATCTAACGGCACAAGTAATCTAAATGTATTAAAAATATTTCCTGTTGTATCCCTGTGTGGAGGAAAATAACCGCCAGGCGAAATTTTTAAAACATGACTTCTAATTACATATTGTTCTATAGGTTGAATTAATTTTTTAAGTCCTTCATATTCATATACAGGTGTAAAAGTTGAAAAATCTGTTTCATGATAATTTGTGTTATTTTCTCTATTATATTGAGGTATACTGTCAAGATCAGGCACGCCGGATAATCCGCCATCAAGACTTGTAATACTCAAACCATAACGTTCAATATTTTTTCTTGGATTATATCTGACATAATCAAAGTTTGTTTCCGTCCATTCTACAAAATTGTACGGGTCTTTTAGTCTAAAGCTCAAAGGATACACAGTACCAAATGCTGTCAAATTTTGGTATAGATATAAAAAATTATGGTTCATTTTTTATTTCTCTTTCCATTTAGGTATCTTTGAATCGGCACTACTTACACAACTTTTAGTTATACAAGTCTTAGGTGTCTTAAATAGTTGAAACCCTGTTTCTATATTACCAAGAGGTGCATCATGGCACGAATAGCTTCTTTTTATCGAACCATCAGGCTCGCGTATTATAAGTCCGCTGTAACCGGCGTTGCAGCGCCATCCTTCAAAATTATTAAAATTAAAGGCATTAAAGCGTTCTGCTTGATCCATATAGTACTTTTTATCGTTAGAGTCTTTTAACTCTACTTGCATGTGCCATGGAACACTTTTGTCGTTTGACCCATGCGTCTCTGGCGGCAGTTCGAAACTTGGCCGTGGACGATCGTTCCATTGTCGCTTCGACTCAGTATATGCCATTTGCGGCATTCCGTTATACAATCGATGTAACATCTCGTCTGTGTAACCGTCCACGACTCGTGAAGCCGTTGGGTCGCTTTGTGGCTTGAGTGTAACGTTGATGCCTTGTTCGTGGAAGAACAGTGCGTTGTCCCAGTCTTTTTCAAACCATTCCGGAACCATGACCATATTGATTGTAACTTGTACATCGTGTTCTTGACACAGTATTAACTTATCTGCAAAGTCCTGCATCTTCTCCGTTGTATTTAAGTGTTCTGTATGTAAACTAGCTGTAATGCTTGCTCTATGAAATGGTTTTACTTTTTCAACATAGTCCTCAAACCATCGCATATTACGACTACAATTTGATGTCATGTGAACGCTAGTATAATTAGTGTTACTAACATCATCAGCAAGATGTTTGAGAATGTCCAAGTAACCAGGGTGAAAAGTAGGCTCGCCGCCAGATAAACTAAAATGAAAGCTATTAAAACCGTTGCCACGTGCTTGCCTTTTTATTTCGTCGATTGTTTTGAAACATAGATCAGTCGGTCTATGATCTTTTCTATCCGATCTTGCATAAGGCCAGCAGTAAGAACATTTGTAATTACAGAACCTACCAAGCAACCAGCTAACAGTAAATAGATCACGGTACAATAAAGTACGTTGCCCAACTGAAACAATGTCTTCAAAAGGAATTTTTGAAAAGTCATAGTTGCTCCACTTTAGATCTTCAGTCATGGTTCTTTGTTTCGTCTATTACTTCTTGTACGTGCGGAAACAGCGCATCCCAGTCATATTCGGGCCGTACTTTTTTAAAGTATCCAAACTTTTGTTCAATACGCTTAGATGTATTACTATCAATTTTAGATCCTATTAGTTCCTTTATTCGTTCTAAATGAGATGCATAGTTTGTTAGATCATTATTATAACAGTATTCAATTGCTTCTGTCAAGTATTT
>Ga0098048_1000215_pt1 | contig 29550 bp, 33 predicted proteins | sample 13_taG_FD_75052 | JGI IMG/M metagenome (GOLD analysis project Ga0098048, IMG submission 75052) | Marine viral communities from the Subarctic Pacific Ocean - 13_ETSP_OMZ_AT15268 metaG | ecosystem: Environmental > Aquatic > Marine > Oceanic | place: Pacific Ocean | collected 2015-01-16 | reverse complement strand
GGTTTCGTGAGGTGTGGTGTTAAGCTCACTACAAAAAAAAATTAAATGTCTCATAAAATTTTCTTTCTTTTTTCTACTGACTGTGTATTAAGTAACTTATGTTATCCCTCACAGAGGAGAACCGAAAGAAGATAGATGCTCAGCAGGTTCGCAAGGTTGTCGAGAAGTCAATGGCTGGTGGTATTCTCACTAAGCGAGAAGAGGAAATTTTAGATAGGGCAACTGAGACATTACCAGAAGAGGGCACAAGTGTAGCCAAGTATGCAAAGAATCAAACCGATCTAGCTTCTGCAATCGGTGTGGATAGAAAAACAATTCAAAGATGGAGAAAGGATTCATCCTTCCCAAAGCCTAAAGCAGATGGCAGGTATGATATAACTGAGGTCATAAGATGGAAGGAGTATAACAATACCAGAGGCGGGGATTTGGTGAGCAAGGAGTCCGAGCAAATAAAAAGTCTTGTGTTAGCGAATGAAAAGCTAGAGCTTCAACTTTCAATATTAAAAGGTGAGTATACAAAAAATTCAGTTATTGAAGATGAGATGGTGAGAGTTGTCACAGAGGTAAAGAGACAAATGATGTCCATGCCGTCAAGTTTAGCGCCAATAGTAATTGGGCAGACCCTACCAGAGGCAGAGAGAATAATAAAAGAAGCCGTATTGGAAACCTTAAAATCCCTTAGTGATACAAATTTTAATGAGTAAGCATAATTCAGTTTATCATTTTGATGAAACCCGCGTAGATCATGCCAATAAAGAGCAGTGTGTCCATTTCGATTATGACTCACTTGATGAAGTTGAGGATAATGAGATAGACCCGTGTGAGATTGTAAAGATGGCAGAAGCACTTAGGGAGGTTTTAATTTGGCTATGCATGGGTGATATAAATTCAGAGGGCTATGGGAAAACAGTTATGCGAAAAGCGATATCAGCATGCTGGGTGCTTAGACCAGAAATATTTAATGGAGTAGCCTTATCTGAAATAGCAAAAGCTGAAGGGGTGAATGTGCACAAGCAATCATTAAGCAAGCAAGCAATTAGTTTCTCAAAAAAATTCGGCGTAAAAGGCAGAGGACAGAGAGTTAAATTATGAAAATTATAAATAAAAAAATAAGTGAGCTAAATGAAGCTCAATATAACCCTAGGGAATTAACAAAAGCGCAGCATGAGTCATTAAAGTCGAGCCTTAAAAAGTTCGGGTTCGTGAATCCTTTATTGATCAATAAGCATCCAAATCGAAAAGATGTAATAATTGGGGGTCACCAAAGGGTAAGGATATGGGCAGAGCTTGGTAATGATTCAGTGCCTTGCGTGGAGATAGTTTTAGACCCAGATGCAGAAAAAGAATTAAATGTCAGACTAAATAAAAATAATGGTCAGTGGGATTGGGAAATGCTTGCTAATAATTTTGACCCAAATGATCTGCTAGATTGGGGTTTTGATGAATCCGAATTGTCAATTGACCTAGGAGAGGATGACGATTTTGAAGAAGAGCAACCTGAAATAAAGTTTAGCGAAGTATTAAATGAAACAAACAATTATGTTGTTTTGTTTTTTGATAATGATGTAGATTGGTTGCAAGCTTTGACACATTTTGATTTAGAGTCCGTGTCTGCAAAAAGAAGTAATGGTAAGCCTTGGAGCAAGGGAATTGGAAGAGTCTTGAGCGGAGCTTCTTATTTAAAGAAAATAACACAGCAATGAATTATAAAATATATGCCCCTTCCTATAAAAGGTCGGGCTTGTGCAAAACTCACAAATATTTAAAACAAGTAATATATGTAGTAACCGAAAGCGAAAGAAGTGCCTATGATGGAGTGCATGAGAATATTTGGTATGTACCAGATTCAGCGCAGGGAAATTTATCAAGGGTAAGGAATTATATATTAGATAATACTAAAGAGAGTAATGTGTTGCTCATTGATGATGATATAAATTCTATCGGGAGATGGAATGGTACGGAGCATAAGAAGTTAGACGAAGATGGTGTTTATAATATGATCCAGGAGGGATTCCAGTTAGCTTACGATTTGGATGTGCGATTTTGGGGCATAAATTGCGTTGCAGATAAAGGCAGTTATAGGGAGTATACTCCGTTCGGTACAAAGCAGTATATCGGGGGACCATTTCAAGCACACTGCAATAATGATTTGAGGTATGATGAAAAAATATACTTGAAGGAAGATTATGATATGACACTGCAAGTATTAAATAAATATCGTAAAAATCTTAGATTAAATATGTATCATTATGATTGCGACCAAGCTACACTTGCTGGCGGTTGCGCGTCTTATCGCTCGATTGAGAGAGAAAAAGAGCATAATGAAATGTTGGTCAAAAAGTGGGGAAGCAAAATTATTACATTCGATTCAGGTGCATCACAGGTCAATAGGAAGCGACAAGTAGGCTATGACATAAACCCTATTATTAAAGTGCCTATTGGAGGAGTGTGATGAGCAAAAAAAAACAATTATTTAAATGCAGAAAAGCAAATGAAGGAGTATTCTTTATTGATCTAGAGTTTACTTCTCTTTCGCAGGATTTGGAGCAGTGGTGTTTATTAAGAAGTGATGCTCACCATGATAATCCGCATTCTGATAATGCAATGGAAAGAAGGCATCTAGAGCAAGCGCTAGAAAGAAAAGCCTTTATTTTAGATAATGGAGATGCTTTTTGCGCAATGCAAGGAAAGGGTGATCCGAGAGCATCAAAGGATGATATAAAGAATGAGCATAAAGGTGGTAATTATTTAGATAAACTCGTAGATTCTTATACTGAATTTCTAATGCCTTATTCAAAAAATATATTAGTAATGGGTAAGGGAAATCATGAGCTTGCTGTCTATAAGCATCGCGAAACTGATCTAACTCAAAGGCTCGTAAATTCATTAAATGGAAGAACAAGTTCAAGTATAGAATGTGGACAAATAGCCAACTGGATTGCAATCAGAGGAAGATACAAAAGGAAAAGTCTTGGTACGGTTTGGCTATATATGTTTCATGGTGCGGGTGGAGGTGGACCTGTCACGAAGGGTGTTATTGGAGCGAATAGAATGGGGGTAGTTCTACCTGATGCAAATATAGTAGCAACGGGGCATACGCATGATAGTTGGTTCTTCACAAATGCACGAAGCAGGATCACATCGGAAGGAGTTGAGTACATTGATGAGCAATTGCACATAAAAATACCAACATACAAAAATGAATATGGCGTAAAGGATTCAGGATTTCATATGGAAAAAGGTAGACCGCCGAAGCCATTAGGAGCAGTTTGGTTAAAATTTAGCTTGGGTAGAACTAAGAATATTAGTAATACTGTGTTAAAATATGAAGCCATAAGGGCAGATTAAATATATGTAAAAATTGTGGGAGTAGTAACTAATGCAGCAAAAAAAGCCTTTAAACCGCCAGATACAAGAACGCCGTGGGAATGGGCTGAAAGTAATGTTCGATTAGACCCCACTTCCCCGTTTCAGGGGTTTTGGAAAAGTGATATATCGCCATGGGTCAGGGAACTCATGGAAGTTTTTGCCGATAATGAGGTAACTGATATTAGCGTCATGTGTTCAGCTCAGTCCGCAAAAACGCAAACCATGATTTGCCTATTAATGTGGGCACTATCAGAAGAGCCCTCCCCAACAATGTGGGTTACTAGCACGGGTGATGAAGCTGCGTTTCTCATGAAAACAAGATTGATACCAACTATCAAAAGTTGCGCTCCTGTCGTTGATCAGCTTATAGATGATAGAAATGCAGTTAATAAGATGGAGGTGCAATTAAAAGGCTCTTCATTAATTGTTGTTGGTAGTTCCTCGCCATCGCGATTACAGTCCAAGCCAGTCAGGTGGCTCTTTCTTGATGAAGTAAGAAATTACCCAGAAGGCGCATTAGAGATGGTTCTAAAGCGTACTAGAGCATATTGGAATGCCAGAAGATGCATTGTGTCTACACCAGATATGTACAACGATGCCACACATCGCGCTTATATACAGGGTGACCAAAGGGTGTGGCATTTTCAGTGCAGGAGTTGTAATGAATTTTTCCCTATGTCATGGGAGCATGTAAAGTGGGATGAAAATGAAATTACAAAAAATGAAAAGGGCTATGATTTTGATGAATTAGCCCAGACAGTTAGATTTGAATGCGTTTGCGGTGAAAAGTATTATGATAACCCTCCCGACAGAAGGCATTTTGTTTCAAGCGGTAAATATATTTCATTAAATGCAAATGCTCCCAAGAATAGAACTTCATTTCATTGGAATGCATTATTGCCACCTTGGGTAAAATGGAGAGACCTTGTCGAGGAGTTTCTTATTGCTAAGCAATCGACATATAATGGCGATATGTCGCCACTAAAGGATTTTATAAATGAATCATTAGGCGAGCCGTGGGAGGATAGGCTAGGGGATTTCGAGGATTATGCAATCCTGCAAGATAGAATGGTTGATTACAAACTTAATGAGGAGTGGGACGAGGAGGAGATAAGGTTTCTTTCTGCGGATAAACAGGCAAAGGGTGGTATACATTATTGGTATGTCGTTAGGGCTTTTGCTAAAGAAGGTGCAAGATCAAGACTCATAGATTTTGGAAGAGTCGGTGGTGACAAAGAATTATTAGAGGTAGCGGAAGCCAATAATGTGCATCCAGATAATTGCATGGTTGATTCGGGCTTTGATACCACATCTGTTTATAAGTTTTGCCAAAAGTATGGATGGAAGCCGATGAAGGGTTCAGGTAATCAAGGATTCAAGCATAGAAATAAAAAAACAGGGAGGCTATCCACGCAATTATGGACATGGACAAAAGCTGAGGTGGGTATCGGAACAAGAGAGCATGGTTTGCACAAAGCTATTAGATTATTCCTGTGGTCAAATGATGGATTAAAGGATATGTTTGCAGAATTAATACAAGGATTTGTGGGTGATTGGACAATCCCAAGGAGCGTAGAGAAGGAATATATTAGACAAATAACCGCAGAAAAAAGAATACAAACCACTGATATTAAAGGACGATCCAAGTACGAGTGGATACCTGTCAGAAAAGATAATCATTTACTGGATTGCGAGTTGATGATTATTGTCGCTTCTTTAGCAAATAAAATATTAACTCAAGTTGAATTGGAGACTTAAGGGCTAATTTGAAATGATTATTAGAGGACATTATGTAGGATTGCCAGTTGTAGAATTATTGGAAATCAGAAAAGAATTACTTCTTTCGTTATCCGAAGCTAGAAAAGGTAGTCGGTTCGCGGAAGTCGATATGGGGGGGAAGAGTGGCAAAAAATCACTTTTGTCTTATCAGGAAATAGTACATGAATTGAAAGAAGTATTGTTTGCTCTGAAAAAAGCAGAACCTGATGTATATGGCAGTCCCGTAAAAAAATTAATACCTAATTTTAATAAAAACCATTATGGCAGAGTGCATGTACCATTTGTTGTAGTCAGGGGCATAGGCAGGGTGACTGGGGATTTAATAAAGGATGGCAAGTTTGAATATGTCGATGAAACATCATTAATTACTTTTACCAGAGGTTATTACAAGCATTGGGATGAGCAGGGCTATATTGCCAAAAATGGAAATGGTGTTTGGCAGTTATTTGGAATAGCTGGCTATATGTATGATTTTCAGACAAATTTATCAGAATCACCATTAAGTACAAGCCTGCCGTGGGATAAAATAGAAGTTACCTTATGAAATTTTTTGATTTATTTAAATCCAAGCCTCAAAAGCGCCAAACCTCCGAAGGTGCGTATCATCCTACTTATTGGGATGGCATTAAGCGAAGCAGGGAAAGAAATGATATTCCCTATATGCTCAAGTCTGCAAGATATGGAAATACTCATGGTAGGCGGGAAATGGCTTCTTTATCAAGGTATTTATATGATAATGATGGTGTCGTGCGTGGTGCTATTAATGATATGGCTAGATATAGCTTTCCATTGTTACCACAAGCAAAGACTGATGATGCATATTGGAATCATGATGCAGAGGAGTATTTTGAGGATTGGGCTAATTATTGCGATGCGAGTGGTCGTTTTGGTTTTAGCGAATTTCAAAAGTTATTAAGTGTCGGGATTGATAGGGATGGTGATAGCGGTGTTCTTTTTGCGCAAGATAATGGATTAAAACTTCAATACATAGAATCCCATAGAATTGGTGATTATATAGAGCATGATGATAAGCATGTAGATGGAGTAAAAGTAGATAAACATGGTAAGCCAGTTTCATATGTGGTTGCCGAAGAATATTCGTCTGCTGGCACATTTTATACTCCGCATGTAAAAAGCAGAGTAATCTCATCTAAAAATATGATGCTCCTTCTTGAGCCAGAAAGATCACAGCAATTTCGTGGAATGCCAGCCATAAAACACGCCGCAAATCATATCCGCGATATTAAGGAAATATTAGATTATGAGAAAGTGGGCGTAAAGAATCTATCGACAATTGCAGCAGTATTAGAGTCCGAAACAGGCGAAGCTGACCCAGACGCTTGGAATACAAGTGACATAGTGGAGGAAGCGACCCGTTTAACAGTAAATGAAGTTCAGAGTGGAAGCATTCCTGTTCTGAAAAAAGGCGAAAAATTAACGCCTTTCGATTATAGCCGCCCCTCCTCCACCTTTGAGGGATTCTTAGAATTTTTAATAAGAGAATTTGCTGTAGGCATAGGCTTACCCTATGAATTTTTATGGCATCCAGCAGGAATTACTGGACCAGCACAAAGATTTATTATGGGAAAAGCTCAAAGAAGATTTGCGGAGAGACAAAGATTATTTTACCCATTTGTGCAAAAAGTTTGGGCTCTTGTGATCGCTCAAGGTATTAGGGAGGGCAAATTATCCGACATAGAAGGCTGGAGTAGATGCAGGATTCAATGTCCTGCACAATTAACAATAGATGCGGGTAGAGAAGCCAGAGAGGAGCGTGAGGATGTTGCTAGCGGACTCATGACGCTTCGTGAGCATTACGGACGGAGGGGATTGGATTGGCAGTCTGAATGCCAGCAACGGGGTAAGGAGCTTAAATATTTAATTGAAAAAAGTGCCGTTTTGGCAAAAGAAACAGGTATGGATGAAAAACAGATTATGAATTATCTGTTAAATACATCCATAGGTGCCGAGCAGGAAGAACAGGAACAGGAAGAACAGGAACAGGAAGATGATACAGATAGCTAAAATAAGAGAAGAAGTATTATGCAATCCGTGGCTAGTTACCATGGAAGCTTATAACTCATTAAGAACATTGGTAGAGCAGGAATTTGTCAGGGGTGCAAAAATTGAATCGACTGAAAGTGTTGCTGATCCATTAGTAGGTGAAATAGCTGTTTTGCCTATGTATGGCACATTCATGAAGGGTGTCTCACCAGCAGTTGAGAAATATTTCGGTCTAGTAAATACGGATAGAATAAAGTCCGAAGTAATAAAATTACGGCAGGATGAAAGCGTTAAAGGTGTGGTTCTGGATATAGATTCAGCGGGCGGTTCGGCTACTGGCATAATGGAGGCTGCGGAAGAAGTAGCAAAGCTTGCTGAAACAAAGCCAGTTTATTCAGTTACGGAAGGGATGATGGCTTCCGCTGCGTATTGGATCGGCTCACAAGCTAATATGGTGTTTGCGACCAAAAGTGCAAAGGTTGGCTCAATCGGGGTTTATTTGCCAGTCGTTGACAGCAGTGCTGCTTATGAGAATAAGGGTGTAAAAGTAGAATTAATTAAAAATAAAGAAGCTACCTATAAAGGAGCAGGGTTTGAGGGAACCAAATTATCAGATGACCAAAAAGAATATATGCAAGAAATGGTACAGCAAATATTTGCTGATTTTAAAGAAGGTGTTTTGTCAAGCAGACCAAATATTGGGTCGGAAACTATGCGGGGGCAAGTGTATCTTGGAAAAAAGGCAAAAGAGAAAGCGCTCATCGACATCAACGGCTCGGCGGAAGAAGCAATAACTATATTAAAGATGCAATTATCTTAATATTTATATTTATATTTATATTGGATAGTCAGTAGACTATCAAAAAAACAAAAAAGCATGGAGACAAAAAGACTATTACAATGAAAGATATTGAAGCTAAAAATATTGTGGAGGAGCATGAGCTATTGCAAGGCAGAGTTGATGCACTAGAATCCGAGAATCAAGATTTCAAATCACAAATTGATAATCTTAGTGCAGAAAATTCAGCATTTCAAGAGCGCGTTGAAGAGCTAGAGAAAATTAAGGTTGATTTAGAATCTTCACTTGAGAGCCTCAATTCCTCAAATGAAGAGCTTGAGGATCAGGTTGAAAAACTTACTCAAGAGGAAATTTCTGGAACTGAGAAAGCTATTACAATTTTAGAGAGTGTTGCGGTAGAGCCTGTTGAGCAGGGAAAGATTGAAGCCGAAGAAGTCGATGCTTATAGTAAGTATAAAGAAATTACAGACCCAGCAGAGAAGGTCGCATTTTATAGAAAACACAAAGAACAAATCCTAGGAGGACTTAAATAATGGCTAATTTTGATACATTAATACCAGGCGGAACTAATTTCAGTAATATTAGAGCAGATATTATTCTGCAATCCGCTTTGCAGACTTTTAATGAAGACCTTGGGTTTTTAAGCGCTATTCATAGCGACCTTGGTGGCGACGCATTATCAAAGGATGCTTCAATTCAAACTCGTATTTTTCATAAATTAACTTCATCTACAACTTTCGCTGGTAATTATAATACAGTGGAAGAAATTGACCAAGAGCCAATTTCCGTAGCTTTGGATAGCCATGAGTATATCGCTTATGCACTTGGTGATACGGAGCGGGAAAAATCTGATGTCACATTGTTAGAGCAAGCAGGGGCTCAAGCTGCACATGGTTTGGCAAGGAAGGTTATTGATGATTTGCTTGCAGAAATTATCGCTGCAAATTCTCAATCCGCTGGTGCTGCTGTTGCTGAGAGTAGTTTTAGTATGGATGATGCCATGAACATGGCTGAACAACTCGATTTAGTTGATGCACCCAAGGATGGTAGATGGTTACTTCTTAGCACAAAAGCATATTATGGTCTTCTTACCGATATGACAACTGTCACCAATGCCTCATTTAATATTAATGAAGGCATCAGGAAAGCAGACGTAGGATTGGATGTTATGGGAATGAATATTTATACATATAATTATCTTGAAACTGGTATCGCAAAAACTTGTGCAGTTGCGGGTTCAAGGGATAGCCTTGTATCCGTAATGAGATTGCCTAGAGCTCCAGAAGCTGGAATGCATGTTGGCGAAGTCTTGAATGCTAGTGATCCAACAAGTGGTTTATCACTTCAGTTGAGAAGGAAATATGATGTTATGGATGCCTCCGAGCAACATGCCTTAACCTGCTTGTATGGTCATACAGCTGTTAAGGGCGAAGAGAAAAGAATAGTTCATCAAATTCACTCTTAATGAATAAATCTCAGATCGTTTGGAATGCCACCCCGAGTGGTGTCGAAATTTTATATAGCGGATTTGATAGCGGAGAAGCTCAAAAAGTTTATAAAGAGTCGGTAAGTGCCAATAAGAATGGCGGCATCTACCAATGGTTCGGCAAGAATAGAATAATTCGAACTAAGAGACTTGCAGTCAAAACTACACCAACAAAACCAAAGAAGGATACACAAGATGCCAACTATACCAACAACTGATATATTTCCTAGCGTAAAGCTTTTATCAACTGATCATACGGGTGATTTGCAGGAAGTCGCAAGCGCCCCTCCAGCAAAAGCCAAAAAGAATTTTTTTACAGGCGATATCTTAGTTGAAGCACTAGAAGGTGGTATTGCGGGTAATGACATTTCATTAACCATTACTGATAATTCGGGATTTGGTGCAGATGTTGTTAAAACAGATGAAAATGATATTACGATTGAATTGACTAAGCCTCTGACTTCACCCGACGCTGGTCTACCTGATTCGTTAGTTTATAATGGATATTTATCTTTGGTTGCTAAAAAATCAGGCGACAGCAATATTCAGTTAAATATTATTGATGATGTGGATAATGGATTTGCCGTTACTGGATCAGCTGCATCAGGCACTCTTGGTGGTGTTTCATTGACTGCCGTAAGTAATGGAGTAGCGGGAGGTAATATTTCTTTAGAAATAATTGATTTAGGCGGAGGTGGTGGTGCTGATAGTGTTGTAGTGACTGGCAATGATATTGTAGTAACTCGTGCGGATATTGGCACGAATGGTGATACAACACAAGAAATTGAGGATGCAATTAATGGTAATGCTGATGCTTCTGCCCTTGTTTCTGCGTCTGGTGGGGATGCTACTCCCGCTAGTGTGTCAGCAAAAGCCCTATTGTCTTCTGCGTTGGATGCAGTTGCTGGTGTGGATGATGTTGCTGACAAAGATCAGGTTAAAATTGCTGCCTCAGATAGTGATATCAATGTTTGCCTTGTTAATGATATATTAAGTTACACAAATAGTGATATTAAGAATTTATTAAATGATTCAGGTGCTGCTTGGTTTGCCGATTTAAATGCATTGGTAACTGTTACTGTCTCAAATGGCGCTGCTGCTGGAACTACTGCAATCACTGGTACTTTCGATTTTGCTGGAGGAGCTGACCCAGCAAATCAAAGTAATACTATTAATGATATTATTAATCTCATAAATGGTGATCCTGATGCAAGTGCATTAGTGGTTGCATCACTCGAAACTGCCAATGGCGGTGGTCTTCCTTCTTTAGTTGTTAAAACCAATCTAGAGGGAGGACTGGAAGCAATCACAGCCGACCTTGAACCAAGTTCACAATTTGTGTGCATTAAGGTAGATGATATTCACAGCCTTAAAGCGGAAGAGATTGATGACGGAAGAAAGTTATTCTGGGGAGTTCTAGAAAGTTACACTCAAGTTGCTACAGGATTATCTGTCGAATCTCAGCCAGAAAATCTTATTGTAACGCGAGGTCAACCAGCCTTAGTAATTGATGCGGCGGGTACACGAATCAGGCAAGCCTATTCTGTGCAGTCGTTTTATGCAACTGGTGATTTTGATCTTGAGGATGAAACATCCTTATAAAAGCTTATAAGAATGAGAAGTGAGCAGTCTAACCTCGTTCGTAAGTGAAGCGTTTGAAGATCATTTAAAGTATCTCACTGTTTCTATAGAAGTCGACGGCAAGCAGTACATTGCTTTGCCCGCTGAAGCTGAGTTAGCACCAGATTTAGATATAGGTGGTGTTACAGACCAAAGCGATGGCGGTGTCATTCTTAAAAAGAGTCAGTTTGGTATATTGCCGAAGGTTGGTTCAAAGATCATAATAGATGGTGTGGCATCAAGGATAAGATCAATTATTACCTCTGCGGGCAATCCGTTGGTTCAAATTGAATATTCTGGTTTTACTGAAAGATGATAGGTGAACCCAAAGAATTAAGATTTTTAGTTGATCGCAGATTCGATTCACTAATTAATAGTGCAGAAGATGATACAACAGCTAATGATATTGTTTTCTTTGAGGGCGATTCCCAAATAGTAAGGATATATACCCATGTCCTACAAGATGGACAAATTGTATCTAGGCAATTAAGGGATAAAGAAAAGCTTGTCCTTGTTATCGCGCTTACCAATGATTTAAGTAACGCTGCCCCAAAGGTTATAGCTTTACTTGATAGCTTTGAAGAAATATTGGATGATGGTCGAAATATTTGTTATGAGGGTGTTTTGAGCCTAAATACTCAAGAGGTATTAGATGCGTTCAGTCAGGGCAATAGTACAATAGATTGTACAATAGAAATGGTTATAATTGATGAGCTTTTTGGTAAGCAGTCAACAAGCCAAGGAACACTTCAGATTAACAGAAGTATATTGCCGACTACTGCGCTGGAAACTCTCGTTAGTCCAAGTGTTAATATTGGTAGTTATAGTACGGTTGTAAGTCTGGCAACGGGTATCATAGATCAAAGAATATTTGACCTAAAAGATGGCGCTCCAGCTGAATTTGATACGCTTTATGAGCTTGCGGATGCTGCTCAGCGAGTCTTTAGCCTGCATACACAAGTTGGGACATTCGATGATTATTTAAGAGGCAAGGAATTAGCGGATGCAGGATTGACTGTGGTAAGTCTTGGTCAAATTGCTGTTAATAAGTCTACTTTTTCTGTCAGCGCACCTCCATCAAGACCGAGAGCAGTGGATGCAAGATTAGCGACATGATTGTTTCTGATATTACCAATAAGTTGATTCAAAGAACCCTCGATAGCGGAGGCAAGGTTTGGGCGTTTTCGGATAGAGAAAAATTTGAAGTAGAGAGTGCGTCAGATGATAAGATCACCATCAAAAGCAATAATCATGTGTTTCAGGTAGGGGATCGCGTTTCTTTTTTGTATGAACCATTATTTAAGTCAGCATTTGTTGAGTATGAAGATACTGACAAAGATGGAATAATTGATCTACATGACTTAGATGCAGATGGTGATGGAGTCTGGGATCAAAGATTGCCCCAAGCACCTAAATTTCACTATGTGTCTATTGTGTTTAAGCCTGATGCTCCAGATCAGGTTGTTATCGGAATATCACCAGTAGCGCCACAGCAAATAGTTGCGCGCGAATGGGGTAAAGCTTTATTAATTGATAGATATTATCCTCTGTATATAACTGAGCTAGAAGCCTTCAATGCATCTCAGTGTATTACTCCTACTGCTTCCACAGTAGAATTAAATGGCGTCACTTATTATATGCCAGGCTGTGTCGATCAATTTATGGGAGACTATCATACCTGTATTCCCGATGCCCCAGATCAATTGGCGGTTGCTTCTGTTGAAACTTATGATTTTGAGTTTGTGGACAGGGCGATCGCGCAGGGCGTGTTTAGTTCGATTGTGCCAGTTGATTATTCACAGAGAGTATTAGGTGTAGATGATAATGAAAATGGCTCTTATGATACACCCGTAAATTATAGTTTAGTAAAAAGATGGAATGTTGATTCCTACATAGATGGTACTGGAAATGAAGTTATATCAAGCCCAGAATATAATCATTACCAGACAGAACCACAACAGGCATGGAATTATATAGCACATTCGGGCAATAGAAGTGAGGATGTTCTGCCAGCTTCGCATTCATTTTATTTAGGCAATTATGTATATAAAGTTAATATTAATGCAAAATATGATCTTAATAGCATAGATAATCAGAAGCACACACAAAGTGTATTAAAATATTTTTCGCATTTGAGAAATGGATCGAATGCAGATTTTAGTGAAGAAAATGCAGCATATGGAATTAAGGGAGCAAATTTCCAACTAGAAAATTTTACAATTCTTGAGGTCGATTATGTAAATAGGCAAATAATAACATCATCGCCTATTTTGCAGGAAGGTGAGTCCATTTATATAACCTCTAAACCTAGACCAGGGCAGGTCAACCAAGTAACTGCTGAAATTATAAACCCAGTCAATCCGCCGTCAGAAGTTGTTGCTAAGTCTGATAGTATTGCTGAGCCAGTTATAATCGAAGCAATAGTTATGACCACACCAACGCCACCATCCGAAGTTGTAGGTAGTGGTGGGGTATTATCACCTAGCCATATAAATATCAAGTTTTCACCATTTGCTCCTGAATATTTAGAAGATAAATCAGGAACAGTAGTCGGTGAACCTTCAAATGTAGTTGCAAGTCATTTCCCGCCAGCAGCGCCAGCCTTAATTGAGGAGAAAACGGGTTTAATACCAGTAGCGCCAGATGCAGCGATAGCTTATAATCAGTTGATAGGATTAGATGAAATTCAAGAACCTGCGTTTCATTATGAGTGTACAACTGGTTTTCTTTGTTATTTTAGGACTACCGATGTACCAAGTTCTGTCAGCTCACAGGGATGGAGGTTGCGAAAGCAGTGGAGGCAAGGAAATAATGATTGGGGCAAGAGAGAAGGGGAGACAATGCTAATGGAGTGGAGAGGCAACCTAGGTGTATCCGCTTCTCATGGAAAACATTATATATATGAGTATAAAGGGGATGTAAGGTACAGAAATGATGATCTTAGTCTCGTTCCACTTGACACTGCTTTTGCGCCCTTAGCTCTTAATGAGTTTGGTAGCGATTTGCTTCATTTTGACCATGATGCACAGGGCATAAGCGGGGCAGTAAATGATAGCGTCAATATGGATACTATGCGCGAAGGCTATATGGGAGCTGTTATTAAAATTCCTTCTTTTAGCTCAAATGGCTCTGCCTTAAATACTCAAAATCCTATTTTAACTTTCAAAAACCACCAAGCCTATATTCATATTTTTTCCCGTGGCACTACTTTAGGTGCAAGAATGTACACAAGCAGTGTAGAGTCTTATGCTGATAGTAGTAATTATTCCGAATTAAGAGTGAATGACAGAATTATATTCTACAATGGAATTAATTATTCAGTACCCGATAACACTGTAGGAAGAGTTAAATATACAAGTATAAGTGATGAGTTAATAGCTAATCCATTTTTTGAAAATTATCATGGCTGGAAGCATCATTCTATTAGAATAGCCAATGATGGTCACCCAGGTAACTTTGACAAAACACAGGATGGGGGTTTCGATGATTGGAATTTGCCCCAGTATGGATTTCTCAATGGAGATATACCTGAGTCCATAATGGGCGTAGATCAATTAGCAAAATTAGATCAGAATAATCTTAGTTATACGGGTCAAAATTTAGCAGCCACAAGAGAGCCTCCTAATGGCGTAAAAAGATTTCGACTGAGAGCAAAGGAAATAATTGATTCTTTTCCTGCTGCCCATCCTGAAAAAAGTATCTGTGCCGCGGTCACAGGGGATTGGTCTGATGGCGCTTTCGAGGGACAAGAAGCCATATATGAGTGGAATTATAGATTAGCAGATGGACTCAATAGGGTCGGGGGATATAAGAGAGTTGGTGGTGATAATTTATATTTGCAGGAAAATCGCGTTGATATTGATTATATATTACTTAAAACTGATTCAAATGGCGCAGAAAACCTGTTTTATAAAACCAAGAGTGTTGGGTTTATTCAGTTAAGCTTCGATGGTCAAGGGTGGCCAGAAATACCAACTTTTAACAACGCTGGTCAATTTCTTTCACATCGCACTGAACTTGAGTGGTATGCGGTCAATACAGACCCAATAACTGACTCAAATAGAACCTCCGTAGATTGGACTGATGAGGTTTATAATTACAGCAAGATTGATGCTAGACTTAAATCCAGAGCTACCCAGCCACCAATACATAAGCAGAAGGCAGTTAATGGCAGATTTTCCCTTGGCAAGTATAATACAAATCAAACTCATCATGGTATTAGTATCAGTACCGATGTCGCACTAGAACCTAATAAAACTTATAGAATAAGTTTTGATTTAAGTGGATTTGAGGTAAAAGATTCTTTTGGTATTAGATTTTTATGGCAAGATACAGATGAAGCTAATTATGGTAATATACATTGGGAGGAATATGACACGGATCAATATTATGAATATTTTAATGTTAATGATTCTTCTGCAACAATAACTACCGATAATAATCCGCCGAAGCAGGTAAGAATTTGGCTCAAGCAAGGGGGTATAGATTTACACAGCTTTAGTATTCAGGAAGTTGACCTATATAATGATCCGTTTGTATTTGAATACGATGATGAAGATGGAAACCCGCAGGAAGTTCATGTCGATAGGGCTGATAGGGGCGATAATGGTTGGCAAAAGCAGGAGGAAGTTCTTGGCTATCATGAATGTACTTTCGAGGGCGTACCCCGAGATACTTTTATACAGATAGGTGCGCTTTGGGCTTATGATGATCCCTTAGTTGAGAAAACTGGTTTTCTTAAATTGTATATAGATGGAAAGCGAGTAGCGAAAATAAATGACAATTATAAGCCTCCAATGGTAAATGGTAGCTCAACTTGGAATGGCGTAGTAATACCTCCTGATTCACTTACCTTATCTCCGCCCGTGCTTAAAGAAGGTTTGCATGGGGACAAGAAGAAAACAAATGAATTACGCATTGCCGATGATTCGATAATAGCCGAAACACAAGATGCAAATCCAAGAAAATATATAATACGCCAAAGTGGCGAGTTTACCATAGCAGAGGTAGCACTCTTTGATACAGAAAACTCCAATGTTTGGGATGATTTAGCTAATCCTGCAAATCCTTGGAGTACATCCAACAGAACAGGGAAAGCTTCAGGGCAGCGTCACGCCATGTGCGGAGTTCAAGCCATACTGGCATCAAGAATATCTTCTAGCTCGGGGTCAGGGGTTAATCAAGTTCCTAGGGTTCGTTTAAGTAACCTCAGTTCATTGAATCGCAATATTTCAAGTGACCAAATATTGCAGTGGAATGGTATCGGGGAGGAAATTTACCAAATACATCCGTATGGAGGTCAATGGTTTGATCCCGATACTTGCATTATTACATGCGACCCACCTCAACCACCACCTGATTGTAATATGATAGATTTAGGCGGAGGTTATTTTGGGCAGGTGGATGTTATACCTAAAACGCAAAATATTCATATAGGAGGAGATAAGTATTTGAAGAAAGTTGTTGGGTATGAAACCAGAACTACTGTGTTTAATTCCGCTGGAGATAGAGTCTCTAATCCGCCTTTTGGTGTAAGAAATAATATAGCGGTAGCCACAAATAATGGGGCAGGCAAAATGGTTAGCGTTGGGTCTGTAAATGGCAAGGATGTAAAATTAGATGAGGGCGGCTATTATGTTCAGGGTGAATATGAAAAGCTTGTAGCCATTGCAATGGAAGAAGTTAGGGCTGAGGCTGCACAGGCTAGAGCAGAATTGGCTGATTATAATGCGAAATATCTCAATGCTAATCCTGAAACCCTTGATCCGAGATGGGAGCCAATTGCCTACCTAGAGGATGATCCTACCCAAATAGCATGCTTTCCTCCTGATGAATTATTTTGTGAACCCTTCGACCCCTTTTGTGGTGATTTCGAGTTTGGTAATGGTTATTATAAGACCACGCCGCGCAATCCTGAGTTTGGAGTGAGTGACCCAGGACCATTTGGTTCACAAGCTAGATGGTGGAGTAATACTAGGCGAAATTCTAGGTCGCTTTGCCTGTAGGTATAAAATCGTTTAGCCTCGTAACAAGAGGTGATGCTCACGCGCGCGAGGCTATCGTGTGCATGCATACCATAAGAAAGTATCATGGTGATGTGCCCATATTATGTCTAGCGGATGCTGTATCAAGGGATGTCCTTAAGGATACTGATTGTCAGTTCTTAGATTTTGATAATTATGGATTTAGCAATTTTGATATACCTCATAAAAAAAAGCAGCACTTTTGCCCTGTAAGTATATATGGTAAGATGTTTGTTATGAAAGAAGCAATCAAGCGCCACCAAAATACAATGTTTGTTGATGCTGATGTAGTATTATTAAGTGAAATAAATGTAGAGAATGTAGAATTGCAGTTATCTCAGCATTTTCACAGGGATCAGGAAAAGGATAGGTTGTATGGCAAATATAATGCTGGTTATATCTTTGCGCAAAAGCAAGAGGTGCCAGAATTGTGGGCTGATTTATATTTGCAGGGTCAGGGATTTTATGAGCAGTCTCCGTTGGAGAAATTAAAAAATAGTTTTACTCATGCTAAATTCACGGAGGATCATAATGTAGGGTTTTGGAGAAAAAGAATGCCTCATAAGAGAAAAATAACAAGCCTCCATTTTCATCATAGAAAAGATGCTTATACAGACGCCGATGAGCATCTAACTGCAATATATGATCATTTTGCAAAAGCTTTTATGCATTTTATACCTGGCGACATAAAAGCTATTATGCATGAAAAAACCTAAAGATGATTGGGGCAATTATGAGATTGTCTTTAATAAAAATTATAAGCGCGGAAAGTTTAATTTAGCCACCCAGCCAGCCTTATTAACTCATAGGGGCGGGTGGAAGAATGTATTGGCTGCTATGAAGCCATTGCATAATGAAAATGGAGTTAGGTGTGAAACATTTATAGAATGCCCATTTGATTGGTTCAGAAACATAAATATTAAGAATAAAAGTATTCCTATCACAGAACCTTGGGTGGGATTTATACATAATCCCCATAATATGCCAAGCTGGTATGATAATCCTAATAGTGTTAGGGTTGAGGATGATGAGCATTTCAAGTTTAGCTTAAACTATTGCAAAGGTATATTTGCGATGAGTGAATATCATACGCAGGGATTAAAAAGTTTTTTTCCCAAATATTCTCACCTTTTTGAGTCCATTTTGCATCCATATAGCGATGAGGATTTTACCGAGTGGCAAGGTGATAATATCGTGTTGTCAGTAGGCTGGTGGCTAAGAAAACAAACATCAATATATAAGGTTGCCCTTCCAAAAGGCTATAGGAGAATGAAATTATATCCGTACAAAAAGGATGGTGAGCCTTACAAATTGGTCAGGTCTAAATTAGAAACAGAAGCAAAAAGATTTAATGTAAAGCTAGAGGGAATAGAGGAAAGGTATCAATTAGACAATTCGCAATATGATGAATTATTAAATCGAAGCATAGTCTTAATGGATGTATTTGATACAAGTGCTAATAATACTGTATTGGAATGCATTCAGCGAGCTGTACCTATATTAGTGCCAAGACATCCGTCAATTATAGAGTATCTAGGTGCAGATTATCCGCTGTATTTTGATAAATTAGATGATGTGCAATATCTAATTCCTTACGCAGATTCTGCTGTTTCGCACATGAAAAAGATTATAAAGTCAGAAAAATTAAGTCTGAAAAGCTTTATCTCAAACATTAGAAAATCTAAAATTTATAAACAGTTATGATGTATGATGTGACGATAGTTTTACCAATAAAAGGTGAAGCAGATGTAAGGCGTTTTAATGAAATACTTCGTCCTTCTTTAAATGGCATAAGGGGTTGTAAGTTATTAATTATAACAGATGAAAAAATAAACCCATTGCAGACAGAACATTTGCCAGTAAAAGTGGTTTCAGATAAGCAATTTAGCATACCTGATATGAGTGGGTGGGGCAAGCAACAGGTGTTAAAATTAAAGTCTTGGCGCCTTGTAGATACTAAATGGATTCTAACTATGGATGCCGATTGCCTGTTTTTATTCAAAGGTCATATAAAATTATTAATGCCTAATAATAAACCTTTATTAAGTTGGTCGGAGCCATTAACTGGGGCTCAAGAAGAGTGGTGGAATAAAGCCTCTGGATTTCTAGGAAAGCCTAAACCCAAGATTAGGTGTGGGGTCACTCCGATGTTTTTAAAGCGACAAATATGTAAAGAATTAGATGAAGCACACAATATATGTAGCTATATTAAAGACGGAGCTACTGAATATTCTTTGTATTGGGTGTGGGGAGGCGACTTAAATGATTATCATCAAGATAATTTAGTGACAGATACTGATGCTTATTGGAATACTGGCGGGGATGTAATAGAGGAAGCAACTAAAATTTTTCATAAGGCTGGCAGGATAGGCTTAGTGCAATCTACTTCCGATAATCAAGTGGAATGGAAAGATAAAGATTTGCTAGGAGAACTAATAGATATTTACAAAAAAAGACCTTAAATGATAATACATAAACATAAGCTTATCTATATTCATATACCAAAGTGCGGGGGTTGGTCGGTTGAGTCGGCGTTTTTAGATCAAGCAAAAATTACAAGAGACACAAAAGAAAGTTTCGATTTATTTCATATAGGGGGAGATAAGGATAAAACAGGAAAGTATACTCATATGATGCTTTCTGATTATGATGTGCAAGATGGATACAAGACATGTGCGCTAATAAGAGAACCTATTTCTAGGGCTATATCATATTATAATTGGTTTGCTCATACTAAACATTTAGATTTTTTGAGCTTCTGCAAAAGCCTTCCTGTGCAAGATGATTGGGGCTACATGATGACCAGACCTCAGATTGATTATTTACGAGACAGAAATGGCTGTATAGCGATTGATAATATAGTGAGGCTAGGTAATCATAAAAAATTTTTTCAAAAGTTTGATATAATAATACCGCATCAAAACAAATCAAAGCAACGTAAAATCGAGGTGATTGATGAAGCAATGGATATACTCAAAGAGTATTATAGTGAAGATTTCGATTTATGGCGGTTCGAGTTTTATGATTCCGCATAGGAATATGGTAATTTTAACAAATGGAGTCTGCAAGGCAAACGATAGTTATCGGCGATAGTCACAGTCGATCTTTCGTTGAAAGCGATTATTTTCTTACTATTTTTATAGGTGTAGGAAAATACAATAATTTTACTAATCAACATTTTGCACAATCTACACGCAGGAAACTTTTAAGTATCATGTCTCATTTCAGCAAAGATGATTATTTCATGATAGTCCTAGGTGAACCTGATTGCAGATGGAATACATATAATCATTGGTATCCTTCTCATTCCGCACAAAACCCAAATAATAAAATTATAGATTCTGTTTCAAGATTCAAGCGTTCAATATTAGATATTAGAAAATTATATCATAATTTAATTATTTACAGCGCTAACCCTCATAAGCGTAGTGAGCAGAATAAAACTACTTTAATGTGGAATAAAGAAATTGATATTTTTTGTAAAGATCATGACATTTTGTTTTGCGATATATATGATGAAGTTTTAAGCGATCTAAATTCTTTTTTAGTTCAAAGTATAGCAGGAGAAAAAGAAGATAACATACATTTGAATAAATCTGTTCAACAATTGGTTATTCAAAAGTTAAACATTACAAAGAAGGCAAAAAAAATTACAAACTTAGGCAGTTCATTTGCATTCAACGATAAATTTAAATGCTACGATTTCATACAAAACTAATAAAATTAAAAATGAGTTTAGAAAAAGAATTACAAAAAACAATTAGCAATCAAATGAAAAAAATTGAAGAGTTGCTAGTAGTTATAGATACAGCACAAGCTGCATTGAGAAGAGCAGAATCTACTATTGTAGATGAAAATGATAAAAAACATGTATTTAATCAGTCTGCCAAATGGGTCTTGGCATTTAAAGCCAGTGATATAGATTAAATTTGTAGATGGAGACAAGACAGCTTAATTGGAGGAAATATACTTATGGCTAAAATACAAGTTTCATGGAGAGATAATGCAGACAATGAAGAAGGCTTCAAGGTTTACGAGAGTACCGATGCTACTGTTAATACGGGAGATAATTTAATAGCGGAAGTTACCTGGAGTGCAGGCTCGTCCGCTTGGGTTGCCGCTGGCAGTGCAACTAATCTTACCTTAACATCCAGCAATCAGAGCCCAAGCGCTACTGGCGAGATATTCACTATCACCTTTGATAATGATACCACAGGAACTTATTATTATGGCGTGAGCGCATCTAATGCTGTCGGAGATTCAGCTATTGCAGCCTCCTCCACGGGCGTTGAAGTGCAGTGAGTTTTTTTGAGTCTGTCGGCATTGATGTCGGCGTAATAGGTAAGGGACTAAATTATAAGGTGTCTATCGCGTCTGCCCGAATAAGCGATCTAGAAACCGCAATAGTTAGTTTGGGTAATGCAACTCCCTATAGTCCTGTTAGCCTAGGTAATTATCTGACATTCAATGGCTGTGGGTGTTCGAATGATGTAAATACTGTAGGCAAAGCCTTAGATATTCTAGCTCAAGCAAGGGCAGATACCTTACAAGCAGTCGACAATATAGAGCAAATCCTGCAAGCAAATAGCATCACTTAATAGCTACAAGGAGGCTATACTGATGAGGTTTCTTGTATTAACTCTGTTGCTTTCTTCATGCAGCTTTAAGCAGTTCTACCCTACAACTGGTGCTATCATTGGGGGCGCAGCAGGAAGTGCATTAGGAGGACCCCTTGGTAGTGGTTTAGGCGCTGGGGGTGGCGCATTATTGGGGGAAGTTGCTCGTGGCAACGCAGAAATAGAAGAGGCTAGGAATACTATATCTGCGCTCAGTAGGGGTGATGTGGAAGCGTTGGTTTCGCAGGGAATGGAAAAGCATGCAAGCGGTTTTGAGAGTTTCACAAATTATATAAAAAGAGTGCTTATGATTGCTGGCATATTGCTGTGCATTTATTTAGTAATACCTGTGTTTGTCGCAAAAAAATGTTCTAAATCAGAAGTCAGTCGTAGCTTAACAAGACCACCCATGTATACTGGTGGTTCTCAAGCATACGCAAGACCAGGGGGAAGGAAAGAGTGAATAAAATAATAAAAAAAATACAAAATTTGCCAAATATTTATAAAATTTATTTGTGCATTATCTTGAGCTTATTTATAGCAATAGCTATTGAAATGTTGTGAGTGATATTAATTTACATATCGGCATTGTTGGCACAATAGCTAGTTTCACGCTAGGGCAATGGAATAATATTGTTGGGATATGTGCAGGTTTATGCACTATTGCTTGGTTTGTATATAAATTTGTAAAAGAAAATAAATAATGTTCAGCGAGTTATTATTGCAAAAAATTGTGCAAAAACTTGATAGTGCTGCAACGGGAGTTCCCGTGGTAGAAGGAATAAGGTCAGATGAATTGCCCGCGCCCTGCATTCTTGTCCATATGGACACAGCAGATATTTTTCATCCCATGCTCACAGATGTATTCAATCTCAACATAAATTGCAGGTATGAGGCGCATTATGCCGATTCCAAAAGCAATGATGTAAAAGAAAACTTTGGAAGGTTATTATCAGCGTTCGAGCGGGATGATTTAAGGAGCGAATTAGAGGACACAGGGTATTCCATATTTAAAGCCAATATTGCGCAAATAAACTCAGATATACAAAACGATTTCTTTGTTAATGAGTTTTCCTTGGAATTGGTTATTGAAAGAAGCGCCTAGGGGACAACGCCGCTTTATTGAACACTCAACAAAAGGTATATTATGGCATTAGGAGTAGATGTAGATAAGCCGTCCAAGAAATACGGAGCAGCCGCTGATTTAAAATTCGGTTGCCCAGAGAATGATGATTTTGATATTCTCGAATCTATCTCAGCAAATTCTAACTTTGGCACTAATGTGCAGGTAAAGAATGAAGTTGGTAATACCGTTGGTTCTGTGATTGGTGACCCGAAGGTCGATCTCACCATGAATGGAATGGGCAAAACTGCACCAAAAGCACTAGGAGCCGTAACTGAATTGGCTTGTTTTGTCACTGCGGTAGGAGATGAATCGCCTCCAACAAATGCAGAAAATTTAAAATTCTGTATTGTTGGCGTAAAACAGGATAATTCAAATGAGGATTTTATGAAGTTTGAAGTTACTGCCGAACACTACTATAATGTTAATTATGATCAGTCAGAGGATTTGACCACTGGCGCGAATGAATTTAGTTGATTTTTATTAATTAGTGTACTAGATAAAGGTAGTCCTTGCACTTGTGGGGACTACCTTTTTTTGTAGAAATGAAGCAGTCTAGGGAAAACTTTGATAAAATTTATTATCATGCTACCAGAAATACCATGCTGGCTGCAGGGTTGGCTGCAATGGGCGTTCCTTTTCATTCTGAGCCTTTTGAAAAAACGCTAATCAAGGGCAATGAAATTGTAATCTGGAGGTTTTGTGAGAACACAAAGTGCATGAAATATAGCACATCCGATTTGATAAATTGGTGGCATGATGATAATTGGTTCGATAAAAATTACCCAGATCACCCTTGGGCGCTTGTTATGTCAGGCATTTTGACTAAAGAATATCTTGTCGAAAAGATAAAAGAAGAGCCAAGGAAGGTTGCAATAAAAAGAAAAAGCCAGACATGGGTGGTTTATGAAAATTCTGATTTGTATAAAAAATTAACAAACCAATTATGAGTGAAGATATAAAAGAAATATTAAAACCAGAAGAGGAAGAATTTGCTGGAATTAAATTAAGAAAACCAACTGCTGGTACTTTAAGTTTGTGTGATTTTGCCAAATTAAGCATGGTTACGGGGCAACAGACTGAGTTTCAGATGTTTGAGGCTATTGCTTTTTTCTATATTCATTCTAAGGCATTAAAGGATGCGCGTAAAAGCGTACTCAGTGCCGAGGATGGGTTTGATGCTGATGGAAGGTCTTTAAAGTTTGTAGCGGATGTCATGGATTGGGCTGATAGCGTGGAATTAGGTGATGTAAATAAAATGGGTGATAAGATAGGTGAAATGCTAAATGATGCATTAAACCCGAAAGTTAGCCCAACAGATGATGGTAAGCCTTCTGATTCAGAAGTGGAGGAGTTGGTTTCCAAGACTGAAAAAGTTGCAAAAAAAAAGGGTTAAGCCCGCCTAATTATTTAATGCCTTGCTTTGCCTTGGCAAAGGGAAATGCCGTATTAGCAAAGCAAATATTCTGGGAAATGCCACTCTGTGATTTATGGGTACAGCTTTGGTGTTATTATAGGTATAATGATGTCAAACTTAAGCGTATTGATGAAGAAGAGGACATCTTGACTATAATGGATGCCTAGCCTAATTTCAGTTGTTTTAGAAAAAAGAAAGTTCGATAAAGCGCTTTCCGAATACCTGAAGGCAAATCGCAGGGCAAATGCAGGATTAGTAGAACATACCGCAAGAAAGGTTGTTACAGGATTCAGCCCAAGAAGTGCTTCAGCAAAAAAAGTTAAGGGATTAAGGCAATTTTTTTATGAAGCTAGGGCAACTCCCACCAAGATTAAGAGCGAATTTAGAGCTAGAGAGTCATCAGGTAGGGGCACACTCAGACCACCAAAAAAGTGGGTAAGCAAGAAAAGGGTGTCAAATTCGAAATACCCAAATATGGGGTATGCAAGAACCAAGAGACAAGCTATTTCGTGGAGGTCAAAAAGGGGTACTGCATGGTTGCAAGCGACAATGCTTTATAAGAATTGGCGACCAAGTGGCGTTCCTAAAACAAAGAAATTTAATCCTACATTAGATAAAAAGCATACTGGGAGTAAGCCAAAAACTGAAGTCAGGATACGCACTGCAAGACCAAAACCTTTTGTGATCTGGAGATCGAATGTTCCAGGAGTGAAAAAGAATAAACATTATAATAGAGCTGTTTCAAGGGCTCTCAAGGATGCAAGATTAGATATGATGGAATATGTTAATCGTAAGCATGGAAAAATTAAAATGGGTAATTAGATATGCCAGCTACAGCACAAGTTAGAATCGCTGCTGATACAAAGCAGTTCAAGAGAAGCATGGATGAGGTCAGTAAAACAATGACCAAGCTTAAAAGTCAGACTAGCACATTGGGTCGAGTAATGAAGGGAACATTCAGCTTGGTCACTAAGTTGTCAGCGGGGTTAGGTGGCGTTGCTCTGCCTGCGGGAATTATAGCTTCGCAAAAAGCCTATATGAGGTTCGAAAAGCAGTTAACCGAAGTGTATACCTTGCTTCCAAATGCAAATCGAGCCTTCTTTAAGAAAATGTCAGATGATGCCCTTAGGTTCTCTGAAACATTTAATTTAATGCCCGAAGATGTTACGCGAGGCATGTACCAAGCGATATCTGCTGGAATTGATCCAGCTACGCTAATGGATGATGCAGGTTTTATGGAAATCGCGTCCAAAGCAGCAAAAGCAGGTGTCACGGATGTAAGGACTGCCGTAGATGCCTTGACAAATGTTGTTAATTCTTATGGGGATGGCGTGTATGATATGTCAGATGTATCAGACCAAATGTTTACGGCTGTTGCTATGTCTAAAACTACATTTAAAGAGTTGGCGGATTATATGTATCAAATATTGCCAACTGCTGCTAGTACCAAGATAAGGCTTGATGATCTATTGGGAAGTATATCTGCATTAGCCTCTACGGGAACATTAACCCGTGTCGGAACAACTCAACTCAGGCAAATGTTTATTGAGCTTTCTAGGCAAGGTGATAAAGCAGCCAATGCTTTTCAAATGGCTTCAGGTGGCAGACCCTTTGAGCAGTTCATGCGTGATGGCGGGAGGATAATTGATGTTATACAGCTTATAGGTAAGTACGCAAAAGCTAACAAGATGAGTATACGTAATGTATTCGGTTCTGTTGAGGCTGGAAATGCTGCCGTTAATTTAGCTAAATCTCTCAAGCTCACAGGCATGATAGATGCGATTGAATTTGATTCTGCTGGTATGACCGATAAAGCTGCCGAAAAAGTCATGGGTACTCAGGCTGCTAGGGTTGGCAATATTATCAATACAATTGCAAATATCCCAAAGAGATTGGGGGAAATAATGAAGCCGATGACTGACGATATTATTTCATATATCGAAGGCAAAATGGAAGAGCTCAGAGAGTTCGATTGGGCAGATTTGGCGAAAAGATTTGCAAATGCATGGAATGTCATAAAGCAATTAGTAGCAAATGGTGGCATTTGGAAGTATTTGTATATTAATGCAAAAGAGCAAATAGTTAAACTATTATTACAATTCCAGCAACTAACCGCAAATATTACTGCTTATTTTAGTGTAGCGGGTGAATCGCTTGCCGTAAGTCTAATTGCCACCCTAAATGGCTTGAAGGATTTAGGTAAGGTATTTGTGGATTTCTTAATTATAAATTTTAAAAGAATTGCTCCAGCTTTGTTGCTGGCATTTGCCCCAGTATTGGCTGGAGTGCAGGGAATGATGGCTGTCGCTAAAGATGAATTAGTTGGAGGTAATGAAGAAAAGGTTGCTCAAGCAAAAGAGCAAGCATTTACAACTAGATATGGAAATCTGACCGAAGCAAGATTCAAGGGCGGTGATGATTTTGTGCAAAATGAATTAACTGAATTTAGATCAAATTTACAAGCTTACTTAAATGCAGGTGGTGACCCGAAAGACTTTGGGGGAATGAGAGAAGATGAATTTGGACTAGATGATACAGTAGCGGAAAGATTGAATAATGTTGGAGATAATCTGGCTGATGCATTTGATGACATAAGTGATGAATTTAGAAACCTTGAGAAGGATGCAGCTTTAATAGATGGAGTCCATAATATGATTAGGGGTCTTGATAAATTTGCTAAAGAAAAATTTGGTGCAACTGGGCTTTCTGCATTAGCTGGATCACTCCCGCCCAACATCAGTGAAGACGAAGTCGCTCAAGAAAGAATGAAGGCGATCTTATCAGCCAAGGATATGTCAATTGATGACATCGGTTCTGAGCAATATCAAGTATTGAAAATGATGCTTAATAAAGCACGCGCAGACAATGTGGGTGATCAAGGCACAATAGATGAAGCAATAAAAGCCATGGAAGCAGCCGAAAGCATGGTAAGAAGAGTTGTTCAAACAAATGATGAGCAAGCTGGCGAAACGGAGGAAATTAGTTCTGGCGAAATAGTTTATAAAGAAGTTTTTGATAGGCAGGTTAAGTCAATGCATGCTCGGGCGAGCAATTTCCAGAGACAGAATAATAAAAATATTCCAAGAGAGCTAGAAATATTGGAAAGAGATTTAGAGAAAAGTATTAAAAAAATACAAAGCGGCATAAGTACAGCTAGTGCATTTGATTTACCTGAAGTAGATTTAAAGGATAATGAAACAGTTAAATTATTGGAAAAAAAATTAAAAGATATAAAGCGTGCAAGAAAAGCGATGGAGGACTCCGTGGAACCTTTATCGGAAGAAGAAATAGAAGAAATAGTGGGCGGAATAAATATAGCGGATGGAGTAGCTTTAGGAGGGGATGAAGGAAGAATAAGGGGTTATAAGCCTTCCGTGGTTGCTGATTCATTGCAGTCCGTTGGCGGAGGAAGCGGATCATTTAGCGTATTTGATAGATTGGTCAATGCTACAAAAGATAATACTCGGGCAATGGATAGGTTTCGCGCAAAAATGGGAATATCAAGTTCCGATTATGATCCTGATGCCTTTCAGGGCACAGCGGGAACTCCTATGACAGGCGATCATATAATTCCTATTAAGGGAGATACATACGGGGAATATATGGACAATTTCGAAAAGTATATGCAGGAAAAAGCGGAAAAAGAAAAAAGAGAATGGGAGTCAAGCGTAGATTGGAATAACAGGCTAAATGAATCAGCGGATATGCTTGCTGAGGCTGCTAGAATAATTATTGATAATAAAAGTTCGATAGAGGGAATAGAACCATTAAATTTTTCATAATTATGGGACACGATAGCGATAAAAAGAAATTTGTCACAATAGGTGATATTCACAGAAGTGCAACAAAGCTGGAGAATCAAATACGGCAATCTAGCGAATCTATAAATCAAGATAATGATGGAATTTATACCGCGACTTTTGTGTCAGTCGGTGATTATTATAATGTCATTAGGGCATGCCGTAGCCAAAAAGAGCATCCTCAATTTAATGATTTATTAAGAACAAATTTTGGCGTGCAAAGGATGGATGCCGATCTAGCTAGAGGCACGACCACATTTAAGGGGGTGTTTGATGGTGATAAGTACCTTCGTCATAGCTTGAAGGTCAATACGCGAACAGAGCCTATAGAAACGCACCCATTCTTTGATGAAGGGCAAGATATACCTGATGGCAGAACGGATTTAAAAAAGGATAAAGATGCGTATGGATATAGGTTTGGTGATGAAATTGATGAGGGTGAGCCAGATGGGTCGAAGCAAGCCTATTATGAATTAAGCGGTGGTCAAAAAATATTTAAGCACTTTCCCATGAATGCCGATTTTGACCTAATGGGAATCAAGAGTTACCTAGCATTCGGTGCCTCTTTAAATGTGACTTATGTTACGCATGCTAAAGATGGTGAAGAAACTGTATTAAAGAGTGATATAGATAAAGGAGGTTATGCTTTTTTAGTGGGTCAGGTGTGTGATCCGCCGAAATCTATTAAGCCAGATATAGATAAAGAATTAAAGGCATATGGAGGAGTCACAAAAAATTATAATTGGTTGGTCACTGGCTGTGATGTGAATATCATAGGGTCAGCTTTAAGGCAAAATGTAACATTTATGTTGAGTGGTTATTTGGGCTGGAATGGATTGTTGTACAACAGGCAGGATAAAAGCAAAGCTACCAAAAGTGATTTTTATAAAGGCATAGGAAAATGAGTACAAACATCTCTGGGCTTAATGCCTTAGTTGAAAGATTGCAGAGAAAAATAGAGTTATTAAGTGATAAAATAGATTCTATTGCTGTCACGGGTGGTGATAATGTTTTAGTTAATAAAATTGGCAACGAGTTTATAATTAACTCAATTACTGGCGGTGGCGGTGGCGGTGGTATTCAAACAGTTGTATTACCTTGGCATTTGCAAAGCAGAAAGGTGGAAGACTTTGACCCAGAGAACCCTAAATATATATGGTCAACAAATGGCGGTATGGTGAACAATCTTTTGCCCGATAATTATTCGGATATACACGAAACAGGAGCTGATGATGAAGGTTACATATATTGGGAAGCTAAATCAAATTATGCTGGAATTATTGATTTAACATGCAAGTTTAAGGCTGGTCTTGATGATCCACCCCAAACTGAAAGAATGTATGAAGAGGAGGCGCTCCCAACTTCAGTGCAGGGATTAGTCGGTTATGTTGTTGGAGCTTCCGTTGCCACGCAATTTGCTGGAAGAAACATAAAAGTGACCCCAGATATAGCGTATACAATTAATGATGAAGATAGTATAGGTAGAAAATTAAATTATTTAACTTGGAATTTCG
>Ga0098048_1000213_pt1 | contig 29615 bp, 33 predicted proteins | sample 13_taG_FD_75052 | JGI IMG/M metagenome (GOLD analysis project Ga0098048, IMG submission 75052) | Marine viral communities from the Subarctic Pacific Ocean - 13_ETSP_OMZ_AT15268 metaG | ecosystem: Environmental > Aquatic > Marine > Oceanic | place: Pacific Ocean | collected 2015-01-16 | reverse complement strand
GGCTTTGTGACGTTCCAAGAACAGTTTATGCTTTTAGCACAGAAGCTAGCAGGCTTTGATCCAGGTGAAAGTGACAAGTTAAGAAAGACATTAGTTAAAAAATCTTTAGATACATTACATTCTAAAGGCTCTGAAAAGGCTAAGGCACGTGAAAAGTTTATTAAAGGGTCTAAAGAATTAAACAATGTACCTGAGTCTGTATCTTCTAAGCTATGGGCAGAGATAGAATATTTCAGTGTTTACGGCTTTAATAAAAGTCACGCAGTTGCATATGCTATTGATTCTTATTATGCAGCATGGTTACACACTCATTATGAAACAGAGTGGTTAGCAGCAATACTTCAGTCTGAAAATGGTAATCCTAAAGGTATGTCTAAAGCGATATCTGAAATTAAATCTTTTGGATATGAAATTGCAGCAATTGATATTAATCACTCGGGTTTAGAATGGGAATTCTCTGAAGCGTTAAAGGCATTTGTTCCGCCGCTAACATCACTTAAAGGTGTAGGAGACAAAGCTGTTGAAGAAGTATTTGCAAATAGACCTTATAAAGATTTAAATAATTTGTTTTATGATGAAGAAGGTGCTTGGAAACATTCTAAACTAAATAAAACTGCATTTGTATCTTTGACTAAAATGGAGGCATTTAAATCTCTAGAAGATATGCCAGATCAATATACAGCTTACCCTGTAGGTTTAATGAATCATAAGCAATTACATGATATCATAGTTGAAAATTATGCTCAACTTAAAAAAAGCAAATGGGGTATTACAAAAACTCAGTATAAAAGAGCAATTAAAAAAGGTGAAATAGTAGTACCAATAGTAGATCAATTGGTACAAAGGTATAGATTATTTGAAGACTGGACAAGATCTGAAAAGATTAAGAATTGTTTTGAATTATCAAATGATGCATCTTCAGATTTATTATTTCCAGAAAAGCTTATGAAAAGGCTAGAAGAAAAACAATTAACTTCAGTCTTTGAAATTCAAGATGGTGAAAGAGGAATAGGCTGGTTTACAGTAGTAGATATCATATTTAAAGAAACTAAAAACGGCAAACCATTTTCAAGAATCAAGTGTGTTGATAATGAAAATAGAAGTGGTTGGATTAGAGTTTGGGGTAAAATGAGTGAAGATATATCTTATACTATATGGCTTGCTGATGTTAAAAACGATGGCAGCTGGGGAATGTCCACTACAGTTGCAAAAATGAAAAAGATAAATGCTTTTGACTAATTAAAAAAAATAATATAAAAAGTAACAAAAAAAATTATAATATAAAAGTTGTTTTATTTTAAAAGGATATTAAATGAGATTTAATAATATTATTATCGAAGGTGTTGACTGTAGCGGCAAAACAAAACTTTATGATGAATTTCACAAAGCTACAGGATTTAAATATAATATAAATGACAGAGGTAACATTAGTATGTATGTTCATTCTGTTTTTTATAATAGAGAAGATAAGCATGATTGGTTTAGAAGATCTTTAAACGACATAAAAAGACTAGATACACTTTACGTAGTTTTAATTCCAAAACTAGAAACTGTTCTTGACAGATTAAATAAAAGAGGCGATGAGTTTCAAGATAAAGAAAGTATTCAAGAGTTATATAAAATTTTTAATCAAACTGTAAGGTTTGGTTTTGGTAGAGATTTACCTAACATTCTAATCTTAGAAGAGCAAGAGTTAGAAGAAAAAATAAGTCTAATAAACAATAGACTAGAAGAGTTAGAGTTAACAAAAGCTTCAGAGCTAGTAAGATCAATTGTTATAAGTAGCGGAAGGAATGAACTAGTAGATGTAAGTTGCATAACAGACGTAAGAAAAGAAGGTTATGATATAAATGCATTAGACTTTCCACAAGAAAAAGAATATTATTCAAGTATATCTTCTAAAGTGCTAGAAAAAATACAAAAAGAATTTTTAGGTTTAAATGCTATAAAAAAACCACAAAAACATGACAGTAGAAGATTTATTTATACAGATGACAGTTGTATATCTATGATTCACTTTTTATATAGAGATAATATATTAAATGTATCTGCAATTCTAAGATCTTCAAATGTAATAAAAACTTTATGGGCAGATTACGAATTTTTAAAATACTTATGCGATAAAGTTTCTAATGAAATGCAATTAAAAAATAGTAAAATTAAATTATTAATGCAAATAAGATCAGCTCATATTGTACCTTAGGAGAAGTAATGAATCCTTTCTTTAATATCTATATTGGCCCTATGTTTGGAGCAAAAACAACAAGATTGCTTGCAGACGTTGATAGACTAAAATATAAAGGCAGAAATATAATTGCTTTTAAACCTGATATTGATAAGAGGTATGCAGAAGATAAAATATCTTCACATAATAATGGAACTATTAAAGCTCATAGCATTTCTAGCGCTGAATGTATTTATAGCATATTAGATTCTCATAAGACTCCTGCTGATACAATTGCTGTAGATGAAGCTTTTATGATTTCTAATATAGATAAAGTTTTAATAAACTTATTCTTAAATCATGGTATAAACATAATAGTATCTTCAATTCAATTAGACGCTAATGAAAAGCCTTTTGAAAACATAAAAAACATGTTACCTTTTTCAACTAAAATTGAAGTGTGTCCTGCAGTTTGTACAAAATGCGATCAAGATGCTTATTATACTAAAGCGCTATTTGATATTGAAAACGCAACTCAAGAAGAAAAAATTGGATCAAATAAAATGTACGAACCAAGATGCTTCAATCATTATAAAGTTTAAATCAAATAACCATTATAAGTTATACTATAAACATTAACTAAACTCCTAACCTCTTCAATATTTTCAGGCCTATCATCCCAAAAATTAACCTTTGTTATTTGTTTGTTTTTGTTTAAAATTTCTTGGAATACTTTAGCTTTGTAAGTTTCTGCAGATTCTTTGTTTTTATTAAAGTAATACTTGTCAAATCTTAAGTTTATAGAACTTAAAAGTCTTTTTGTTTCTTCTTCTAATTCAATACCTCTTGCAGTACACAAAACTGTAATAGTATTTTCTTGATTTATTGATTTTTTTACTTCCTCTACTTGTTTATTAATCCACTTGTTATTTTTGTATAAAGTCAAATCAAAGTCAAATACATTTAAAGTATTCTTATTAATATAGCTATGTTCTTTAATATAAGTTTTAATATAATTTTCTAATAACATTTTGTTTCCTTATGGAGAAAATATGAATAATAAATTAAATAGGCCAGCGTGGGACAATATTTGGATGCAAGTTGCAGAAACTATTGCACAAAGAAGTCATCATCCAAGTTTTAAAGTAGGTGCTGTTATCGTTACGTCAGATAATACGCAAGTATTGTCTATAGGTTATAATGGCAATGCAGCAGGTTTTCAAAACGAGCCTATATCCACAGAACCCGGATGTAGTGAATTATTACATGCTGAGATTAATGCTTTGTTAAAATTGGATTATAACAATCCAAAAGAAAAAATAATGTACATTACTTTAATGCCTTGCATTATGTGTAGTAAAGCTATTGTTAATAGTGGAATTAAGAAAGTTATATATAAAGAAGAGTACAGAGACAAAAGGGGAATAGAATTATTAAGTAAAGCAAATATAGAAGTTTTAAAGTATAATTAAATTATATAAGAAAAAAGCATAATTATAAAAAACTAAGAGGCTTAAATAAAAATGACTTATAAATTAAAAGAACATTTATTCGAAGATGCAGAATATGTAGGTTCAATAAGTAGAACCAAAAAAAAACCCGGAATAATATTATTTGCAATACCAGAATTATTTGTTCCTATTAAAAAAGGAAATATAGGAACACACAATGCTATTTTAAGTACTAATCTTACTCTTCAAGGCAAAGAACCAAAAAATGTTCATACTGGACTGGAGTATATTCCTTTTATAGTTTTTGAAGATGATCAAGAATTAAAAATATTACAAAAAGCTATAAAAAATCATAATCCAAATTCAGACAAAGAAAACTATGTTTTAAAAGGCTTAGATAAAGTTTTAAGCAAACAAAAAAACAGAAAAGGGTCAAATGAAACGTCTGAAGAAGACAATGAAGAAGAAACAGTTAGTTCTAATGATATTACAGATAATATTATACCAGTTTCTTTTATAGATACAAAAAAAGCTTCTATAAAACTTGCAAAAATATTTAATAAAATTTCTGGTAAAAATTTACCAAAAATTGAAAAAATAATAAAAGCATTTCAAGATGCAAGTAAAGAAGAAAAAGAAAAGTATGCAGACGAAATTTATGATCTTGGTTTAGATAAAAAAAATCTATTAGATTTGTCACGATTAAAAATGCCTTTTAAAACTAACGATGAAGAAGGTAAAAAAACAGTTTCACTTAATACTATAAATACTACAGGAGAAGAACTTTCTAGTGATGGATTAAGTGTAAAAACTTTTGGACAATTTAAAGATTTGCAAATGTACTTTTTTATACTTGAGGCTAAAGAAGGTAAAGAAAAAGAAGAAAAAGTTCAAAAAGAAGAAATAGAAGAGTCTAGAGATTTGTTCTTAAAAAACTACTCATTAGTAGAAAACTTTGACTATTTGGACAAAAAGCTATTAGAATTTTTTGGAAGCTCTGCAACAAAAACTAGTTTTGTAGACGTAGCTGCAACTGAAATTGAAGATACTAGGAAAGAATTAAAAGCTACAGGTTATAAAATATTAAAAAGATCTGGTGTAAATACTAAGATATATAAGTTAAGTAAAACAGGAAAATCAATAAAAAAATTAAGAGGTCTGTTAATACAAAAGCTTTTTTCTTTAAAAAATTACGTAGAAGATGATGATATTTATGAAGATTTATTAAGCTCTGATTTGTATGAAAAGCATAAGATAAAAGAAGAAAATAAATTTTCTGGAACAGCAAAACTTTTATCAAAAACAGCATTAGTAAGAAATTTTACTAAATTAGGAAAAAAAGAGCTAATTGAAATAGAAGATGATTTAAATAACTGGTTTGAAAACAAGAAAGGTTTATACGATTCAGTTATAGAATATTATTATAGCGTATTTGATATATATGAAAAAAATATAAATACAGACTTCATATATTCAGATGAATATATGATAGCTTATGATAAAAACTTTGCTTTCTGCGGAGAACTAAATAGTAATTATATAAAAGTAGATGACGCTTTGAACTTTACTCCTGCAGGTCAGAATAAAGAAGAATTGGAAGTTGTTTTAAAAATAAAGTTATCTAAATTTCTAGAAGAATTCGGTCATTTAATAGCTTACGAACTATTGATGAAAAAGCTTAATATACTAAAATTAATTAAAATTCTTCCTAAAAAAAGACTTAAATTCATGATGAAATTACCTCCTAATAAAACTTTAGTAAATGTTGCAAAAGGAGATGTTTCAATAACAACTTATTTATTTGCAGACAATAAAACTTTGCCTTATTTTGGTAATTTAAAAGTAGAAAATTATAAGAAACAAGCACTCGCAACTTTTTTAAAACCTTATTTTGACGAAGAAAAAGAGTATATTAATGTTAACTCTTTAAACAAAGAGTTAAGGCAAGAATTAGCTATAGCTTATAAAACAATACAATTCTATTATAAAGGAAAAAATAAAGAAGACGATCCAACAAAAAAAGCTTACGACAGTAGCTTTTTTGATTCTAAAACAAAGACTTATGCATTGATAGGAGGTTTAATAGGATTAAATCAACTATCAGTAAATGGTATCTTTGATTATTTCTTTGCTGATGATGGTAGCAATTTTTTTGCTACGAGAGAGATAGATCAAATGAGCAATATAGGAAATTTAGCTTTAAACTCAATGTGGATATACTTAGGTGTTCCAGCAGGTGGTGCTTTAATTGCTAATTTAGTTGCTAAGCCGCTCATTAATAAAGTAAAAAAAGAAATAGTATCTTCAAAATCAGGCGGATTTTTCAATAAAGAAATGAAAGATTTTTCAAGATCAATATTAGAAATTGCCTGTAATATAAAAGGGCTAGACAGTAGTATTTCTAAAAGCTTACATGAAGGAAGAGATTCTAGAGGCCAATTTTTAGATATAGATAAAGTATTTAAAAAAAATAAGGTTTTGTGGCACAAAAAACGCTTTACAACATTAAAAAAAGAAAAAGTAATAGAATATAAAAAGCAAGCAGGAAAAGTATTAGCAACAACTAAATACAGCGAAGGATTATTTAAAGAGTTATTTGACATAGAAGTTTCTTATAATCCCGGTAAATCTAAAGACAAAAAGTTAGAAGAAGATAGAATTGAAAGTAATTTAGAAAATCAACTAAAAAAGATGTTTAATAAATCTAAATTAGAAAATTCTTCTTATCAGCATAAAGCTGGTGATAATAATGTAGGACAAAAGTTTTTTGCTTATCTAAATAACTTACAAAAAAAGTATAAAAAAGACTATGTTGGAAACTTAACAAATCTTTGCAAAAAAGACAATGATCTAAAAAATAAAATAACAAAAGTAGTAAGCGGATCAAAAGATAGTAAGGGAAACTTGCTATATCCTGACAATGTTTCAAAAATTATTAAAATTAATGAGTTAATTAAAACAGATTATCCTAGCGTAAATTTCTTTGATCAGATATGCAGTATAGACGTATCAGATAGACAAGCTTTAAACGTAGCAGCAACAGCTGAAGAATCTTATAAAGAAGTTTTCAATCTAGAAATAGCTGAAGTTTTTATTAAAAAAATAAACAAAATAACAGACAAGTTTTTAACAAGTAATAGTTCTAAAGAAATGTTTTTAAAAAAAATAAAATTTATTCCTACAGTGAAAGGAAAAGATGAAATATTACAAAATACTTTAGATGACATATCATCAAATAAATATAATAGTGGATCTCTAAAATTTGTATATGATATATTAGAAGATGTTAACGACATAAAAAAGGAAACAAGTCGAGCAATAGTAGAAGTTAAAAAAGAAATAAGTAAGCTTAAAAAAAATAAAATAATTAATAGAGATTTTTTCAACGGAAAAGAATATTATATTGTTTCTGACGATAGTATATTTCGTAGAAGAGCTGCAAATAAGAAAACTAAACGTAAAAATAGATTTATGACAGAAGAAGATTCTTTTTCTTATTTTCTTTTTATTAAAGACTTGATTTTTGGCGAGATTTATGGTTTAGGAAGCGATAAAAGTCATTATTATATTTATATTTTGATTTGTATTGCTAGAAGCTTAGGAGATAATCAGATAGATGAAATACTAAGATTTGTAAATTATCAATTAGCAACAGAATTTGTTGATGATTTTAATAAAGCACACTTCGATGACTTTTTAAAAGTTTTTTCTTCAGGATTAAATGTACATGAAAATTTTATATTTAAAGACGGAATTAAAAATTTAATAGAGGGATAAAATGAATTTACAAAAAAAAAGAATGTTAAAAATATTAAAAGAAGAGTACGATAAAAGAATAGCTTACTTTTTATTAGAAGATTTACAAATTGAAACTTCCTACGGCGAAAACGTCTGGGAAGATGCAAATCAATTAAAAGTAAGACACACAGAAAGTGGATTTGAATTTACTTTCTGTTGTTTTAAAAATGAAGATGCAATTTTATATTGCCCAGAAGAAAGTAGATTTAATCAAAGTAAATCTAGAAATATAATTAAAGATTATAGATTTTTAGAACAAGACGAGTATAATGATCTTGTTAAAAATAATAAGATTAAATCTTCAAATCTTCCAGATGAAAGTAAATCTTATATAGCTGTTATTAGAAAAAAATTTGAAAAGGAATATTCTTTATGAAATTAGACAAATTAATAAAAGAATCATTAGACGATCTATTAAGAGAAAAAGGTATTATTGAAAAAGAAAATAAAGATGCTACTTTAATAGAGTCATACGTTGTTCAACCGATAAAATTTGATTTAAATACTGATTTGTTATCAAGCAAAAACAAAAAAGCACATCAGGAGCTACTAGAAGGATATTCTAAGCAACTTAATGAAATATCTGCAAGGTTAGACACAGCAGAAAAAGATGAAGCAAATTTAAATTGTTCTCTTTGGCGATCTTTAAAAATTGACGAATCTTATAATCACAATGCAGTATTTCTTCATGGCTTGTTCTTTCAAAACATTTCAGATGTAAATTCTCAAATTAACATGGACTCATTGACTTTTATGAGACTAGAAAGAGACTTTGGTTCATTTGACAACTGGCAAGAAGATTTTATTGCTTGCGGACTATCTTCTAGAAACGGATGGGTTGTAACATCTTACAATACACAGCTTAAAAGATATATCAACAATGTTATAGATCTTCATAGTAATCATATTATGATTGGAAGTCATCCTTTGATAGTTTTAGATTGCTGGGAGCATAGTTATTATAGAGACTACTTAAAAGATAGAAAAACTTACATTCATGGAATGATGAAAGAATTAAACTGGAATGTAATTGAAGATAGATTTAAAGTTGCAGAAAAAATATCTAAGGTGTTAGGTTAAAATGAAATATTCAGAAAAAATAAAAAAATTGTTAGAAAATAATTCTATTGACTTAAAAATTCTTTTAGAAGAAGATGAAGATAAAAAAGAAGAAAAAGACAAAAAAGAAGATAGTGAAGAAGAAGAAGACTTGTCATCTATGTTTGACTCTCTTGATAAAGATGACGAAGAAGAAAGTGATGAAGAAATTTCTCCATCAGTCGATAAAGACGAAGATTCTTTTATAGATCAACCTAGCTACGATGAACTAAATAAGCAGATAGGTAATGCTACAAATAATTTAGCAAGTAGGCTAAACAAAATAGAATCCGACCTGTCAGATTATTTAGCTCCATCAAGTGATTTACGTACTAGTAACATAGAAACTAATAACAATAATCCTTATAATAAAGAAGAAGATATTTTTGAGTCTTTAACAAAAGATAATGATTATTTTAAAAATTCTATTAAAGATTTTATTCTCGAAAAAAAAGAAAACAAAGACCAAGTATCAGAAGAAGATTTTGACGAATTAGAAGAAAAAATAAAAAGGCTTGAAAAGCTTACAGATCTAATTGATAGAAAATTTAACAATCCTTTAAAAGTTGTTACTTTTGAAGACGTAGATAAAGTTGTAGAAAATGCAATTTATTTAATAAAAACATGTGATCCTGTAAAATATGCTTACGATGAAACACTTAAATATTTAGCAATAAAGTCAGAAAAAAAAGAAGAAGAATCAATAGAAGAAGAGTTTTCTTTAAAGTTTAACGAAGCTTGCAAAGAAGAAGGATATGATGCAAGTTCTATAACAAATATAGCTATAGAAAAAAATGACAACTTTAAGAATTCTGTAAATAATACTAGCGGGAGCAGCTAAACTTGATTAAAGAAAACGCAAAATATATTTCAGCAAAAAAGTCTGTTCATGTAAATATAGGTAAAGATATACATAGAAAATTTAGATCACAGCTTTTTTTGCAAGATATAACTATGCAGCAGTTTTTAGAAAATTGTATAGAGCTATTTGTTAACGAAAATGCTAGAATGAATAAAATAATAAATGATCTTAAAAAAGAATTAAAAGAAAAAGAACTCAATAAGTTGAGAGGAATAGACAAGAAAGATTTGTATGATGTTATTGAAGAGAATTCGCCATTTAGTTAAAGATTTTGCTTGTACAAAAAACAAGATTATAGAATTACAAAAAGAAATAGATTATCTAAAAAAAGAAAAAGAAAAAATCAAAAAACTTTCAATTACACTAGCTGAAGATTTGTCTACTGTTTCTTACGCTTTGAGTTTTTTGTTTGACGAAATTTATCCTAACACAAAAATAGAAGATTGTAATTTAGAAGATTTAGAAGAAAATATTAACAAAAGTAAGAAGAAGAAAATAGTTATTCATTAAAGATATAAATTTAAGTGAGTAACATAATGATTTTAAATGAAAAAAATCTAAGAATATTTGCAAGAAGTGTTTTGTTTCAAAATAAAGAAGTTATAAACGAAATTAGCTTTGCTCCAGAAGTTCCTGATAGTTTGAGATTAAATACTTCAATATTTAACGGTTATGAGTCAAGAATATTAGATGTTCATGGTCCTATGAATCCAGAATTACCAGAATATAAAACTTCTTTAGAAAAAAGCGAAGAACCAATTGAAGCTTCTGAAACTGTAGAAGAACAACCTTTAGGTGTGAAAGAAGAGGAGTTAACTTATGAAATATAATATTCTATTAGAAAACGAATCAGAAGAAAATGATGATTTAGAAAACTCAGAGTTAGAAAAAGAAAACATTAAAGATCTAGATACTTCAGGTTTAGACGACATAGATTTGGACAGTTTAGATGATTTTGATTTTGACGAAATTGATTTTGACGAAATTGAATTAGATGATATAGATATAGATGAAGAGTACGTTGTTGTTTCTACTATAAAAGATGAGCAGCAAAAAGTAGAAGACACATTAGCAGACGCAAAAGAAAAATTAGCTTCATCAGAAAATTATGATTGGATTAGTAAAAACTTTAATATTGACAAATTTGAAAGTTTAGTATACGCAAATCAGCAAAAATTAGAAGAATTACAGCCTTTATTAGATGGTTTAAAATATCAAAAAGAAAGACTAGAAAACGATACTAGTATTGATAAAGAAGCAAAAAAAACAAGACTTAAAGCTATTAACGTAAAGTTAAAAGATTTATCTAGAAAATTTGGTATATTAAGAAGAGACATATTAAAATATAAAAAAGCTATTACACATGACCTTCCAACAATGTTCGAAGATTTAACAGGTGTTACACCTTTAAAATCATACAACTCTTACTCTCCAAACGCAGGAAGTCAAGTTGCTTTAAGGCAAATAGATTTATTAAGCCCAATAGTAGAAAAAATACTTATTTCTAAAGATTCTAGTTTTATTGCTAGATTTTATTATCTTTATTACATAAGACATTATTTAAACATTAAATTAGAAATGCACTTAAATGATCAAGGATTAGTTTCTTTTATGAACCCTTCTGATATAGTCGGGAATAAAGATCAGTTACGATCAGAATTTTATTCTATGATAGATGAGTTTATAATTTCTGACGGCAATAAACCTGATGCTAAATATATGATATTACTTTTAAAAAAAGCATCGCATGGTGTAGTATATAAAGTTTTAGGTGACTCAGGAATAGCTATACCAAGCTTAGACGGATCAGTAACAAAACACTACTTTGACACAAGATTAAAAGGAAAAAAATCTGCAAAACAAAAAGAAGTTTCTGCTGATGAGTGGGTAAAAGATACTATTAAATATATAGTAAAATCTTATGAACTTAAAAAGTCAAAAGATGACATAGGAACTAGAGATCAGCTTATAGATATAACAACTGGTCAGGATGAACAAGAAATAAGAAAAGCACTTTCTCAAGAAGAAGCAAGTAAATGGGATAAAGAGACAAACGCTTTAATAAAAATAGATGCAGAAAGGCTTAAAAAAGAGTACGAATCAGAAATAGAGTATGTAAACAAAAGATCGTCAGGAGAATCTTCTGTTTTTGGTGGTACTGCTTCGCCTGAAGATCAAATTAAAGAGTTTGCTCCTAGCACATCTGATGACATGTTTGAAATTTATTTAAGAATAAATGAAAGTCTTAAAATATGTTTAAGAACTTTAAATACAGATGAAAGCTCTACAGATAGATTTATTGAAGTTCAAGGGAAAAATCCTGACAGGATTTTCTTTTATTATATGAAATCAATAAAGTCAGACGTAGTAAATATTACAAATTACGTAAAACAAATAACACAAGAATATGAAACAATAGAATTTTCAGATAAAAGCATGACAGATGCTACAGGAGTAAAAAAGCTTCCAGACGAAGATTTTTATTTTGCTAATCCTAGAAGATTTAAAGATTATGAAACTAAAAAAAGAAGAAAACAAAGAGAAAAATCAGAAGATCTTAAAGCAAAGCAATACAATATATTAGGAGATCGATTACCTGATGATCAGTATGGTAAGACAGGTAAGTCTTTTGTTGAAATTTTAGATGATAAAATAGAAAATATTGTTCAAATATTAAAGACATCTAGATATAGAAAATCTAACGGAACAAAAGACGAAATATATGATGAAATTTTATTTTTATTAAATGATAAAAAATCTCCTGTATTTAATGGTTTAATAGATAGATCTAAAGACTTTAAACTTCTAGATGATGAAGTTATAAGAATTAAAGACGGAAGAAATAGAATTAAAGATGAAACTTTAAAGTTTAGTGACATTATTGCGCAAGGAGTAGCTACAGAAGAAGTTCAAAACTTACAGTCACAAATAGAAGCACTTAATAGAAAAATTAAGTTCGATGAACTTTCTGCTTATTACCCTGATATTAAAGCTTCTTCTGGTCTAAGACAACATTTTCTAAAGAACGTTGAACTTGACAAATGGGCAAGATCAAATATAGATGAGTTAGCAAAGATATATTATAAGTCTACGAAAATATACATTGATTTCCTAGAAGACTCTTTAGACATGAATGACGAAGAATCTTCTGAAACTTTGAGTACTCTAAAATCTTTAGAGTTAGAAGACTTTATAAAGTACTATTCAGATATTTCAAACAAAGATAACTTTTACAATATAATCCTTTCAGACGAAGAAGAAGGAGATTATTCTTATAGCGTGCCTAGAGAAAAAAGAGTATTAATAAACGAACTTATTCTTAACGATTCTTCTACTATAAGAAAATTTGTTACTATGAATTTATTTGATTATTATGTTAAAAAAGTCTACAACAGAATGTGGTATCAGTTATATTATGAAATAGCACAATTTTTTCAAAAAAATTATCCTCAGACTAACATAGGATTAGGTTTAAGTTCTCCATCAAATTCAGAAGTTGATGCTTGGGGCAGAAGAAGTGATAGTAAACCTAGGGGAGCTGACTTGATTTATTCTATGGCTAATCTTATTTCTAATAGAACTGGTGTAGATTCTGACTTTATATTGTTCCCGGATCCTTCTAAAAATGAATTTTCTAAAAAACAAATAGATAAGCTGAAAAAAGTTTTAAGCGGCAAAAAGCTTGATGCATTATTAAATTTACAAAAAGACCAACAAACAAATACTGCACTTGTATCATTAAAATCAAACGTGTCAAGTGTAAGTGATAAATTAATAGATGACATAACAAAAAGTTCAGGAAGAATATTTAAAGTACGAGAAAGACATTTAAGTATACCTTCGGGAGAGTCTGATAGTTTCTTTATGACTATTGGTGAAGATCCTAATGAAGTCTTATCTCAAGTTCAAAATCTAAGTTTATCTTCAGATGAATTAAATATTTTAGATGACTTGGATTTTAAGATGAAAAATTTTGAAGAAGTTTATAAAGAAGATTCAAAAAAAGCTTTTGAACTAGTAGTTGATACTTTAGATTTTGTAGAAGAAGAACTAGAAGAAGAAGATGATGAAGATAGAATACTAGAATTAAATTCTGCTTTAGAATCTCTTAAGTTAATTAAAAAAATCATAGAAAGCAATGCTGAATCTTCTGCAGATGCTATTGATACAATACAAAAAGTAAAAGATTTAAATTTTACTCCTGGTGAATTACTTGTTATTGAAGATGTAGGCTTTACTTTAGAGCAATTTGAAGAAGAATATAAAAAGTCTGAATCGAAAGGTGTTTATTATATTGATGATACTTTAGAATTTATATCTGAAGAGCTGGAAGAAGAAGAAGATAGTGACAGATTAACAGTGTTAAGTAAAGCAAACAGCATTTTAACACAAATAAAGTCCATAATAAAAGATACTGCTCCCAAGAAAAAAGAATTAAGTAATAAAATAGAAGCAAACATGTTAATAAGCTTTATACTTAATTGTGTAACAAGATTAAAAAAAGGACAGCTAGCTTTAGAAGACTTTGATGGAAATAGAGAAGGCTATTTAAGATATAAGTTTTTAAACGGTACTATTGATCAAGACGACTTTGATAATTTACAAGACTATGAATCTTTTATAAACGACGTATCAGGATTTTCTGCAGCACAAATTTATAAAATGACTTCTACAATTAAAAAGCATTTAACTAAATACGTTAAAAAGCTTAGCAAGAACATTGAAGAGTTAAGAAAAAGAATTTAATTATGACTAGTTTAAGTTTTATAATGGAAGATTATTTTTTAAGTAAAGAAAGAAAAGTCTTGCAAGAAAAAAAGATCATTAAAATAAAAAAAGAAAATTGGGAAAAAACAGATAAGACATTGTCTAGAAAATTTGTTTTTGAAGAAAGAAAGCAAGTAGAGGCTTTTATAGTAGAAATTTTAAAATATCTTAGAGAATCATCAGCAGATATAGTATTTAGCTGTAGAAAAGAAAGTGTGCTCATTAAGATAGTTAGTTCAGCACCATATATTAGCGAATTAGAATTAGAATCATCACAAGATATAGACAAAATAAAAAAAGATATTTTTTACTACTTTACAAAAGAATAAATAAAAATGTTTTATGCATCTAAAGAGAAAAAAGAAGATTTTTATCTTTCTAAAGAGTTAGAAGATTTAATAGACTTAGAAGAAGAAGAAGAAAAAAGTAATAATGAAAGTTTACTTTTAGAGTTCATTAATAAAGAGTTTAAAACAAATAGTTTTAAAATAATTAAGCTCAGTAAGACTAAAAATAAAATATATATATATTTTCATTCAAATAATAATTTTATAACAGACTTAATCCTCGATAACATAGAAGGTATAAAATTATCTTTGTTTGACGAAAAATCAATTGATTTTAACAATTCAGGCTATACTTATGAATTTGAAAGTATTAATGGTAGTTGGATAGTTAAATTTATGATAGATACTAAGGAGATTTTAAATGGAATTTAATTTTGACAAGTTTAACAATGATTTAGAAAAAAGAGAAAACGATATAAAAGAAATCAAAAAAGAAGAAACAAGCTTTTTTGAAGAGTCTGAAAAGAGGCGACTTAGAAAACAAAGAGAACAAGAGCTTTGGCAGAATAGAATATCATGGAGTGAGAAATAAAATGGATTACGATAACTTTGATATTTTTAAACTAATTGAAAATGCTATAGAAGAACAAAATGTAACAGATGAAGAGCAAGAAAAAATAAATAAAACAGCTAAAGAAATTAAAGATGGAGGATTTAAAGCTGCAAAAAACAAAAAAAACAAAGAAAATATCAATCAACAAGAAGATACTTTAACACCTGAAGATGACAGTATAGAATCAGAAGAAGATCCTGATCTTTCTCCTATATTTAAAGCAGAAGAGGAAGAAGCAGATGATACTTCTATTACTCTAGATGATGCTAGAGATTTTAATAAGTTTAGAGATGCACTCAATAGATTTAGAGCAGCTGGATCTTTAAAAGATTCTGAGGTTGAAGATAATTTAAAGAAGTACTTTAAAAATATGAATTCTGGAGAAAGACAAGCAATTTATGTAACTATAAAAGGATTAACACAAGTTGCAGATTTAGTCATGTCAGGTGAAGATGCTTTTAGACCTAGTAACAATGGAATAAAAATAACAGCTAGTAGTAGTGGTGAAAATAAAAAAATAGAGATTTCTAACGAAGAAAACGAAGAAAAAGAAACAAAAAAAGAAAAAAGACCTTCTAAAACTAAAAGAGTAAGCAAAAAACCTAGCAGATTATTTAGTAAAAAAACGCCTGAAAAAGTGAAATCTTCTACAAATCCTATACAAGTAGAAAGTAAAATTCAAAATAAATCTGATATTTTGTGTATATTAAGAGAAAACTTTGATAAAGTATAAATCAATAAAAGATTTTAATGTTAAGAATATTAATGAAGCAAATACTTTTTTTAAAAATTTTTTAATATCTTCTTCACGCACTAAACTTTATGAGCTAAACAAAGGTTTTAATTTTGGAGTAAGATGGTCAGTTCTAAAAGAAGAATTTGTTATTGACTGGTTAACTAACAAGAGTAGAGACATAAAAGGTGTTAGCAAAGAAGAAATAGATTATGATAGTTTAAAATCTTTAATAATGTATTTTAATAGTTTAAAAGAAATATTAGATAAACAAAACTGTTTAAAAGAAAACAGAATATTTGTATTCAATAATAACAATTATAATTACGATAACTTTACTTTTATTTCTTTAGTTAATTTGACTAATAGAGAAAATATGTTTTATTATTTCTTAAACATATCTAATGAATTTGAAAGTATATTTGATAATAAATTAATACTAAAAAGAAGATTATTAAGCATAAATAAATCTTACATAGATGAATTTAATTTAATAAGAAAAGATATTAGTAGTAATAACTTGCAAAATTATATATTTGAATTTTCTAATAAATTATGTGATCGTTTTAATGGTAATATCTTTTGTTATAATTTTACAAAAAATAGTATATCTTATTTAAAAAAAAATGATATAATTAAAAAAACAAAAACTTTAACTAACCCTGTTGATCCTGGAGGATTCTTTGTTATCTGAAGAAATTAAAGAGTTATTAGAAGAAATTAGTATTGTTTACAAAGAAAATAATTGGATAGAAGTTAAAAAGTATTTATTGAAGTCTATAGAACCTGAAATGAGAAAGAATTTTAGCACTAGAGACTATAATACTAAAAAACATAAATTAAACAATTATGAAAAAAGTATTATAATATATTACAAAGAAAAATATAATATTTTACTAGAAATACCAATTAACAAAAAACACAAAAAAAATTTTTGGGAAGGTTAAATATGAATAACAAGTGGCTACCTGAAATATATTATGAAGAGAATAAAAAAGGTTTAACTAACGGATTACCTTTTGTCAAAGTACCAACAGACAAAGAAATGCCTTCAGCTATTTTCTTATGCGAGCTAAAAGAAATTGAAGAAGAAGAGCAAAATGAAATGTTTGTTCATATGTTTTGTAATATGAGTACACTAAAAAACACCCTTGATAAAGAAACTTATGACAGAGTTAGAACTTGTATAGGACTAGAGCCTATAGATGTTGCTGCTAAAAAAGGTAAAGAAATTACAGATAGAGTTAACAATAACATAAGTTCTATGAGTGAAAAATAAAATATGTATAACGTTGGACAAGTTTTATATACTATTTTGCAAAAGCAACAACAGATTCTTCCTATAAAAGTAGTAGAGCAAGTTACTAAAAAAACTTTAGAAGGTGAGAAAACAGAGTACTTTGTAAAAATACCTACAAATAAAAAATCAGAAAACTTTAACTTAAATGATTTTAATAATATTTATTTGAGCTTAGAAGAAGTAAAAAACAAATTACTAGAAAACGCTAGAACTTCTATTGAAGAAATGGTTTCTAAGACTATTGTTTTACAAGAAAAGCATTTTGAAGTTGTAGAAAAAGAAGAAGTATTAGTAAAAACACAGGATGAAAACCTGTCGTGTAATAATGAAAATAATCATGTTAAAATTGATCTCGGCAATGGACAAATTGCAAATTTAAATATTAATAATTTAAACTCAGTTGAAGAGGATCAAAAAAAAACGTGAAAAAAATATTGCTTATTGATGGTTATAATTTAATTTACAGAGCTCGTTACAGTGGAATGAATAGAGGAGAACACTCTACTATTTACAACTACTTTAGAGGGTTAAGACCTATTGTTGAAAAATTTAATCCCGATCTTGCTTTTATGATTTTAGAAGGAAGGCCTGTTAAAAGACTAGAGATGCATCCTGAATATAAAGGACAAAGACAATATCATAACAAGGATGACTTTGAAAGACAAAAGCTTGAGATTATTGATATGTCAAATAAATACTTTCCAATTCAAATTCTAAGACATGAAAATTATGAATGTGATGATGTTATTGGATATTTAGCAGAAAAATATAAGGCAGAAAACAAAGTAACAATTCTATCATCAGATACTGATTTTATTCAATGCATTGATGAGAACGTAGAATTGTATAATCCTGTTTCTAAAAAGTTCTTAGAAAAACCAAAATACGATTATGTTCTTTATAAATCGTTAAGAGGCGATAATTCTGATAATATTGACGGTTTTAAAGGAATTGGCGACAAAAGAGCACAAAAATTATCTTTAAATCCTGACAAATTATCAGAATTTTTAATTAGCGAAGGTTATAAAGAAAAGCTTGATAAGAATATGAAAATGATTAAGCTTCATGACTTAACAGAGGAAAAGGACAATATTATTTATTTCAATAAACCTTCTAGAAATTGGGACATAGTTAAAGATAAATTTAACGAATACCGATTCTCAAGTATGATTAATGAAAAGAGTTGGAATAAATTTACTAACACATTTGAAAACCTATGGAGAAACTTATGACAGATAATAATAACTTGTTAAGAAGAAGTAGTATTATTACAGAAGAAGAAGTTTTAGTAATTACTGGAGATTTGTATGTTGCTGAAAATGCTATTACTAGAGAAAGAAGAATTCTGGACAAAGAAAGAGTATCTTCTGTTTTAAGCACTACTAATATTAATGAATCTACTACTAGCAAACAACTTTTAAAAGGGTAATTAATTGTCTGACGTAATTTACTTTGATCAAGATGCTCAAACTGCTTTAAAGTCTGGTGTTGAAAAACTATGCAAGGCAGTATCAATAACAATGGGTCCTAGAGGAAAACTTGCCTTAATTGAAAAAAAAGGTTCGCCTCCTCACTTAACTAAAGACGGTGCAACAGTTGCTAAGCATATTTCTTTAAAAGATAGAATTGAAGATTTAGGCGCACAGCTATTAAAGCAAGCAAGCGAAAACACAGCAAATACAGCAGGAGATGGAAGTACAACATCTACAGTTCTTGCAAAGGAAATTTATTTTAAAGCTTCACAAGCACTTCAAACAGGCGTAGCTTCACCTTCAGAATTATCTAGTAATATTAATAAACAAGTAAATAAGATTATTGAATTCTTAGAAAAAATGTCTAAGAAGGTTACTAATAATGAAGAAGTAAAACAAGTTGCAACGATTAGTGCAAATGGAGACGGTTATATTGGACAATTAATTTCTGATGCTATGATTGAAGTAGGATCTAGTGGGTTAGTAACAGTTGAAAAATCACAATCAACTAACACTGAATTGAAACTAGTTAAAGGCGTAAAAGTAGATAGAGGCTATGTTTCTCCTTATTTTGTTAATACAGAAGAAAAAAGTAAGTGTATATTAGAAGATCCTTTTATTTTAATTGTAAAAAACAAAATTACTTCACTTACACAAGTTCTTCCTGTACTTGAAAAAGTACACCAGCAAAACAAACCTATTCTATTAATAGCAAATGATTTTGATCAAGAAGCAATTCAGGCAATGATTGCCAACGTATCGAAAGGTTTGCTACAAATATGTGCAATTAAATCTCCTTTTTATGGAGAAAACAGGACAATAATTCTAAAGGATTTAGCAAATTGTTTAGGAACTAAAGTATACACAGACTTGGATGAAAAGGCTGTAGATGAAATAAAACTATCAGATTTAGGTACTTGTAAAAAAGTAGATATTGATAATACTTCTACACTATTTGTAGAATGTAAAGATTCATTGTTAGATGAAGAAGAATCAAATTACTTGTTATCTGAAATTGAAAAGAAGCTTGAGAATAAAGATATTCAAAAAGAAGAACAAGCATTCTTAAAGCAAAGATTAGTTATCTTAAAAGGAGTAGTTGCTGTACTTTCAATTGGGTCTCATACAGAATCTGAGTTGTTAGAATTATTTGATAGAGTTGATGACGCATTACATGCAACTAAAGCAGCAATTGAAAGTGGATTCCTTCCAGGTGGAGGAATTGCTCTTGCTAAAGCTGGAATTCATATACTAGAAAAAGATAATGATGAAAATACTTTATTAGACAAAACAGTTAACAGAATTCTTTCAGATTCTTGTATTACACCATTAAGAAAAATTCTTAAAAACGCAGACAAACCAGTAGACTATGTAATTGAAATGATTAAAAATAATACTGAATGGTCTTGGGGTTATGACGTAAGAGAAGAAAAGTATTGTAATATGATTGATGCTGGAATTATAGATCCTTACAAAGTAACAGCAACAGCACTTAAAAACGCTGCTTCTGTAGCTTGTTCTTTGATTTCTGTAGGTTGTGTTGTTTTAAATACAGAAGAAAATTATAATGACGTACAACTAGTTCAGCTTTCTGATGATATGTATTAATAAAGGGGGTTTTCAAATGAAAGCTGAATTTGTTGATTTAATTATAGCAGAAGAGAGAAATAAAAGAGAAAAAGAAAAACAAATACAGGAATATTTGTATTTAGATATTCCTTATACAGACTGTTCATATAATAGTAATACAAGTAAAAAAGAAGAACCTAGACGTGTAATTATAATTGACTTGTAATATTATTATCCAAAACAAAGGAAAATAATGAAAAATTCTATTGAATATTTTTCAAAGTCTATAAAAAACAATCCTCTTCTAACAAGAGAAGAAGAGATAAAGCTTTCTAAATTAGCAAAACAAGGAAACAAAGAAGCAAGAAAAAAGTTAATAGAGTCAAATTTTAGATTAGTTTTTTCAATTGCAAAGAAGTATTATAAACAAGGGGTTTCGTTTGATGATTTAGTACAAGAAAGTAGTTTAGGTTTAATAAAAGCAGTAGATAAATTTGATCCAGATTTAGGCTTTAAGTTTAGTACTTATGCAACTTGGTGGATTAAACAATCTACTTTGTCTTATCTTAATAACAGCCAGTCTGAAATTAAAGTACCTACTCATTACAAAATTATATTAAATAGAGTAAAATTAAAAGTTAAAGAAATAAATATTAAAACAAGAAAAAAACCTACAATTGATCAAGTTTCAAAAGAGCTAGACATATCTAAAAAAGTTATATTAAAAGCAATTAAAACAAGATTTACTATTGTAGACTTTGATTCTAAGAATAACGAAAACTCTTATACACAAGAAGAAAAAATGTATGATGAGGATCAAAATCCAGAGAAGAAATTAATTGACAAAGAATTAAAGTGTATTATTGAAGAAAGTTTAAAACTATTATCATCAAGAGAAGAAAAAATTATTAGATTAAGATTTGGATTAGAAAAACCAGAAAACATTAAAGATTTTATAATGCCAGAAGAAGAAATTGAGAAATTAACAAAATGAAAAAGTACGTAACAGTAAGAAACAATAACTCTTTAAAATATAGAGAGATATCATTAATAATGACAAAAAGTGGTGACAAGATGAACCATATGACTGTTAAGAATATAATTAATAGAGGATTCGTTAAAATTATAGATAATATATCTAATGAGTATGGGAAAAACTTGAACCATGAAGAAAAGTTAAAAATTGCACAATCACCAGACTTTCAAGAATCTATAGCAGAAATTATAAGAAAGATAGACAATGAAAAGAAATAGCAACTTAATAAATTATAATATTTTTAGTCAAAGAAAAAAATTTAATGTTTTAAATGTAGTAAAGTCTAATGAATTATTTGACTATGAAAAGTTCTGTAGTTTTTTTGTTAACATAAAAGTAGAGCCGCCAAGTGAAGATTATTTTAAAAGAGTAATGGAAAAAATTAATTTAGAAAAACAAGAATCTGAAAAAGTTAAAATAAAAAAGCAACCAATAAAAGAACCTTTGTCTGTAGTAGAAAAAAAGCCTGCTAAAACTACAACTAGAAGAAGAAGAAAAAAGACTACAAAACAAAATTGATTTTTTTTGATATTTATAATAAATAGTATAATTGGAGAAAAAAATGAATAAACAAGATCAATTAAACGTTACATTTGGAAAATGCTTTGGCCAATGTAAATTAAATGAAGACGACTTAAAAGCTTTAAATGACGCTAAGCCAAAAGATTATGAAGGATTAAATGTAAATCAAATTAACTTAATTAAGAATTGGCATAAGCATGAATCACAAAGAGCTTTACATCAATCTTTTTATAGTGAGTTTAATGATGAAAATATACTAAGAAACGATCTTGTCAAGAATAGAGCAGAAAGACTTGATAAATGAGAAACTTAGACTACCATAAAAATGATCATCCTACATACGAAGGTGATTCTGTAAAAAAAATGCTTTTGAGCATGATAAGAAATGCAAAAGATTTATACAATAATTTAGAAGATACAGACGATTTACCAGAATGGATATCGTCAGAACTTTCTAAATCAAACTATATTACATCAAAAACAAAAGACTATATTATTTCTAAATTAGAAAAGAAGTGCATGGATGGTAATTTAGCTGAAAGCGAATTAAAGTTAATCATAAATAATCATCTAATATCAGAAAGCATAAATGAAAACTTATATAAGAAAATAAAAAGCTTTATTAAACCTAAAAAAAACAAGAAATCTTTTAGTAGTAACTTGTATAAAAAAGAATTTGATAAAAGTTTAGATTCAAATTATTTATTAGACTCTTTGAAAATGATTAAGAAGTTAACTTATAATATAAATTTTGCTATTCAAAGTTTTAGGTATAATGAACATAATAAAAATTCTTTTTTCACTGTTAATGAAGATCATTTATCAGAAATTAAAAATTTTTTAATAGAAGTATTAAATTTAATAAATTCTAAAAATTATAAACCAACAACAACTTCAGCAAGAAAAAAGAAAAAGAAATCTATTACAAATCTTTTTGGCTTAATAGAAAGTCAAACAAAAGAAATATTTAGTAAAAGATTAGATGCAATTAATCAGATTATTCTTTATCTTCGTACTATTGTAGTAAATCATCCTGTATTATTTAACACGTATGATTCTAGAATTGCTTATGTAGAAGAATTACTTGAAAAATTTAATGAAGGCGAAGTAAAGAAAGAAATACAATCTATGATTAAACAAATTGAAAATTTTGAAAAGTTAATTCAACAAGTAAAAACGATGGAATAAAAATGAAAAAACTGTTTATATTTTTTTTTGCTTTAATAGCTTTTTCTTGTGCAGAATCTGACAATAAAGAAAAAATCAAGTTAACTAACGTAAAGCAAGAATATTCAATAGGAGAAGACTTAGTAATAAACTACGAAGCTCCTTTTAAAATTAAAAAAGTAAATTCTTCTATAATATTAGAAAATGCTGAAGAAATTAAAGTAAATAATATTCTTCATAATAGTGATATAACAATTAAAAGATTGTTTGAAAAGCAAATAAAACATTTCAACAGATCACCATTTAGTTATATTAAGTTTAATTTTATAGACGAAAAAGAATCTGATTATGTTTTAACCGTGCCTATAGAAATTAAAAAATCTATTAGTATACAAGAAATATGTGCTACAGAAGATTGTAATACAGTTTCTGGAAATGTCTTAGAAAATATTCCTTACAGCATTAAGATTAAGTCTTATAAAATGTCACCTGTTAAGTTTGAGTATTCTATTATAACTAACGACAATATTCAAACTTTTAATAATGAGTATGATTATCCTGTAAGTGAAGATTGGATTGATGGAGTAGTATTTCCTACCATAAAAAATAAAAATCAATCTAATGTTATATTATTAAAAATAAAAGCTTACGAGGAATCAGGATATGAAGCTGTTAATTACCTGCCAGTTAAAATAATAAAACCTATGCAAATTGTCCATAAAGGAATCTACGAATTAGCAGAAGTATATGATCCTATACCTGTAAGTGGATGTATAACAGGTGCAATAGGAAATAATGTTAGTTATTCTGAGTCTAATACAGAAACTAAGCAGCAAAGCGTTAATATTGTTTTAAGCAAAAACTTTACTAATTCTAATTCTATTAATAATTCTGTTTCAACAAATGAAGGAATTAGTATAGGAGAAACTAGAGACGTATCTAATTCTTTCTCTAATTCTGAATCTACAAACTTCTCAGAAACTGAAACTAATTCTAATACTGACGGGACTAGTAATGGATTTAACTACTCAACTTCAGATGGCGAGTCTTGGACTTGGTCTATAGGAGAATCACAATCATCATCTAATGGTAACAGTAATACTATTGGAGGCTCTGGATCTTTAACAGTGGGAGTTAGTGGAGAAGGTAGTCTTCCTTTTTTAGCAAAGGCTAGCGGTAAAGTAGAAACAACTGTAGGAGTTAATGCAAGTAATACTAGTTCTAATTCAACTACAGATTCTAATAATAGAGGATATACTACGAGCGGTAATGAATCAAGTGGTAATTCTTGGAGCTCTATAGATAATTCTAGTAATTCTAAGTCACTAACAGGATCTTATGCGTTAACTAATACTAGTTCTTCTGTGTCTTCAAATAGTAATGGTCAGAATTCTACGAGAGTTTGGAACATGTCTGAGTCAGAAGCTAGTGGAAAGATAGTGACAACAGGAGATTCTGAGAGTATTTCAAATACAATAGTTAATTCATCTTCTAGTACGACTACGTTTAGTTATAGTGCTTATATACCTTTAGGAAGAACTGGTATATTTTATAGACAGACAAGTAGGTGGACTAAGCTTTCTGAGATTATAACTTATGATTTAAATGGTTTTCCTTCACATGCAGGATATATATCTATGAATACATGGAGTTGGGCTCCTAGTTTAGCAATTGGAGAGACTTGTAGAGAAGTTTCTGTTCCGAATATGGAACCTTCTTATTGTTATATACCACCTTGTGGAGAATGAAATGAAAGCTGAAGACGTTTATTATAAAGTTTTATGTGAATTATTGAACAATAAAAAAAGTCATAACAGACTTAAAGAATGGCATAAAATAGAAGAAAAGTGGTTTGATCTAGAAGGATTAACTACTTGGGATGAAGATCGTCAAACTACTAAAAAATATCTCAAAGATATGGGCATGCTTTAAGGTAGCTTATTTGCTACGTACTTATTAGTGTTACCTTCGTCTGTACCGATTTTTACTATAACTTTATTATATATTTCTTTCTGTGTTATATTTGTTTGATCTATATTAACTGAATAATCAAATATTTTTCTTTTTATTATTTCCTTAATATTAGGATTTAATTTTTTATATGAATTAAATCTTTTATCTATAGATTTTCTATACTTATTTAAATTTGTATTATCATCTGTTATACTAGATATAAATTCAATAAGTTTTTTATACCATTCGTGAGTAACTTCTCCGCTTTTATCTTGCTCAATTCTTTCAATAATATATTTATAAAGCCTTTTTTGATTTATATTTGTTTGATCTATATTAACTGAATAATCATTTATTTTTTTATGAATTTCATCTTTAACTTTTTGATCTTTAATATTACTATATTTATTCATTTTTCTTTTAGCATCTTGAAAAATAGAATTCCACATATCTGCATCAGAAACATTATCTAATTTATCAATAATAGAGTCATACAATTTATCTTCAGTGCTTTTTGATATAGCTACTTTTGTTACTTGAGACAATAAGTTTCTGTTTGATCTTATTGCATAATTAGTAGAGCTACTTATATCCCCATCATCAACTGAAATGTAGTATCTTTTATTATCTTTGTTACTTAATATTTTGTTATGAAGACTAACATATTCAATAAAATAACAATCATGATTTAATATTTTTATACTTTCTTTTGCGAAGTCATATGTTAATCTTAAAAGACCTACAGAAAAATCGTGTATAGGAATGCTTGAACTTTTCTTTTTTCCTATTGCGTCATTTATTTGTTCATCTACTTTTGTTTTATTTTGAGAAACATTTTTTTCATCATTGTAAACTTCTAAATCTCTTTCTTGATCTTTTAGCTCCTGGGGTGAGTAAGTTCTTCCCCTAGATGTTTCTTTTCTTATTTTGAAAGAACTTGATTTTATATCCAAAAATGATAAAATTCTGCCATTGCTTTTTAGATTTATTTGTATATCAACAGCATCTCTCTTAGTATCAAATACAAAATCTAAACCTTGATCTCTCAATCCATCTTCAACAATTTCTTTAAAAAATTCTTCTGGATTGCCAAAATCAATAAAGTTCATTATACTTGTCACTCTTCTTTGTGTCAGCTCAGATACAAAAATACTTTGTATTGTTCTTAAAAAGCTTTTAGGAGTAGGTTTTTTTGCAAAATGTTTATTATATATAATGTAAACTATACTGTAAGCGTAAATAGAATGAACATTACTACCAGCAGCTTCTAAAAATTTAATATAGTTTACATCGTGACTTGTTTCTTCTTTTAAATACTTGGCAAATAATATTTCAATTAAATATCCCATTCCTTTGTTAACTTGATCATCCCCACCTTCATCAACAAAATATTTATCTGTTATTATTTCATATGTATTTGATATTAATTCTTTTTCTATGCAGCTTTCAAAAAATCTTTCTACTCTATCTACATCTAGCGATTGTTTTTGTTCACTTAAAAAAGTCAATCCAAAACTATTTTTTAATATATCTTTAACTACTTTTTTATTTCCAAAGTAAAACTCAATAATTAATCCAACTAAAGCAGTTTGAAATTTATTTAATTGAAATGTACCTACACCAGGCACAGAAACTTCTTGAGTTTCATTAAAGAAATCTACATTTGTATTTCTACCTTTTAAATTATGTCTTAAAGTCTTTCCCTCTTCGTTTTCAAATAAGTTATTATAAACTTCTTTGAGTTGGTATTTTTTATAGATAGAAGAGTATACTTGTTTTAAACTGTTTATTTTTAACATTGATTTTCCTATTTTTGTTTATTATAAATATAAGAATATACTTCTAATATTAAATCTTCTAATCTTATGCTAGATTCGTTGCTATTCGCATCTATTTTATTTTATATCTACTATAATTTTTTGTTTCATGCTCCTCAATTAATTCTACTAAATAATTATATCCTCTTTTTCTTAAATCTTCGCCTCTTTCTAATACTAAAGCTTTCATTTCATTAAAAATAAAACTTCTAATTATTGCAGCTGCAGTATCTACTTCTTCATCAATTTGTATTTGTGTAAAATTTCTATCAACACTAGAAGTTTTATTGTATTTTTCTATTGCGGCTTTAAGATAAAAACGATATTTATTTTTTTTGGCATCGTTTTTATTTATCATTGATTTTAAGTGCTTAAAGTAATTATATTCTCTTATTATGTCTTTTGTTCTAAAAATAGTACTTTCAATAGAGTTCTTAACAAATGTATTAATTTTATTATTTAAAAGGTATCTTATTATATAAATAGCATGAATTCCAGTAAGATAATGTTCATGATAACTTGTTTGATCAGCTTTTTCAAATTTTTCTACAGTAAAGTCGTATTTAAATTTTTTCCATAAGCTGTTACTTTTTTCAACTTCTTTCTTGACATGAATAAAAATAAAGTCTCTAATAAGCTCACGAGCAATATCTTTCTCGTTATCTGGTAGATTTTCGTTAACTTTATTAATATACGAGTTTTTTCTAGTATCTCTAGATATAGTATTTCTAAGATTTTTTCTTGCATTATCATCTTTATTATCTGTGTCGTTTAGAATATTATTTACAATAACTTTTATTGTGTTGTTAACTATATTATTGAATAACTCAGATTTACCTTCATGATATTCTTCTGCAAAAATACTAGGATTAATATAATGTTCATGATAACTTGTTTGATCAGCTTTTTCAAATTTACTTACTGCATAATCATATTTGCTTATTATTGATGGATCACCAGATGATTTAGCTTTTTCTTTTACTTTTGTGAATATAAAATCTTTAATTAATTGACGAGCATCACTCTGATCTTTTTCACTATCAAAATACTTTTCAATAAAATCAAAGTAATAATTACCTTCACTGTAATCTTTATCAACTATCTTGCTTAATATAGCTTTTTCGTCATTTCTTCTTGCTTTATAAATTTCATCAGGAGTACCTTCACATTTAGACAATATTTTTTTTGCAATTGATGTTTTATATTTATGTACTTTCTCGTTAAACAAAGGAGTTTTATCTTCTTTAAATTCTTTGATAAAAATAGGCGTGTTAATATAAGAACCAGTATAATTTTTTTGATCAACTTCTTCAAATAGTTTTACGGCATAATCATATAATATTAATACTCTTTTATCAATCTCTTCTAATTGCTCTTTACTTAATATTTCTTTTTCTACTTTGTCCTTAACAATAACAAAAACATGATTTCTAATTTCTTCTTTTGCAATATCTATATCACTTTTGTCATCTTCGTTTTTAATGCTAGAAATTTGTTTGTTTAATAAATAATAATCGTATTTGTTCAATTCTTTGTTTGCGTTTGTCTTTATCCGATCAGATAGGTTTTGCTTGGCTACGCTTGACCTTTCACTTTTAACGGGATTTAAAATAGCGTATTCAATTGATTCTTTCGCAAAATTAACTACATTTTCTTTATTAAAATTATAAAAATCAAAAACATGAGATTCAAAATTTTGCTTTATAGGCTTATAAATTTCATTAGCAATTATACAATTGTCATCAACAGTTAGTCTGTAAGAATCAGTGTCTCTTTTCATTATTGTGTCGTTATTATCGTTATAAGAAATATATAAACAGTCTGATTTTACAATCAAAATTTCAGAGACATTAAAATTATGAGTTATTCTTAATATACCAACAGAAAAATCTGTATGGCTATTTTCATTTACTATACTTGCTATCTGCTCTTTAACTTTATATTTATTAGAAGATACAGCTCTTTCAGAATTTAATTTTGCTTTTGTCTTTTCTTTTTTATGATCTGTAGTTATTAAAGTTTCACTACATTTTAAGTCTAACAAAGAAACAACTATATCGTTGTATTTTACTACAATGTCTATAGCTCTATCTTGCATGTTTCCTTTATAATCAAATTCAAAATAAAGTTTATCTTTATTTTCTTCTATATTTTCATCTATTAAATTCTTTACTAAATAAATTTCTTGAAAATTTACTTTTTCTGTAAGAGAATTAATTCTCATTTCAGTAAGATCTGTATTGAATAAATTTTTTATTTCATCAGGCTCTTGTTTTTTATTTTTTAAATAAATTAAATCTAATATTGCAAATACATACTTGCAACTTAAGTGACCTGAAGCTTTTTTTAAAAAGTCATCATAATTTGTATTGTATCCTTCTTCTTTGACTTTTTTTGCTGTAAATATTTCAAATAAATAACCAAAACTTTGCGATGTATTATATTTATTTCCAAATACTTTTTTAGAAGATTGTTCTATTAAACTATAATTTTCATCTAAAATATTATGTAAAACACAATAATCTAAAAATTTGTTTATTTTATTTTCATCTAAACTTATTTCTTCTTCTTCTACAGATGATTCTATAAATAAAGAAATATTTTTTAGCAAATTTTTAACTATGATTTTATTTCCAAAGTAAAACTCAATAACTAATCCAACTAAAGCAGTTTGAAATTTATTTAATTGAAATGTACCTACACCAGGTACAGAAACTTCTTGTGTTTTGCTAAATAAATCTACGTTTGTATTTCTACCTTTTATATTATGTCTTAAAGACTTAGCGTCTCTTAGCTCAAATAAGTTATTATAAACTTCTTTGAGTTGGTATTTTTTATAGATAGAAGTGTATACTTGTTTTAATGACTTCATTGTCTTTTGCCTCCCCAATATTCTTTTGCTAAACCTTCATTTATCATTTTTTTATTGTAAGAGTTTTCAAAAGAAGGATCTTGTTCTTCATAAGACCAAATTGTTCCTAACCATCTTCCAAACTTACCTTTTTC
>Ga0098048_1000209_pt1 | contig 29821 bp, 18 predicted proteins | sample 13_taG_FD_75052 | JGI IMG/M metagenome (GOLD analysis project Ga0098048, IMG submission 75052) | Marine viral communities from the Subarctic Pacific Ocean - 13_ETSP_OMZ_AT15268 metaG | ecosystem: Environmental > Aquatic > Marine > Oceanic | place: Pacific Ocean | collected 2015-01-16 | reverse complement strand
CATGTTTGCTACATAAAAATACACCATTGTAGTAATCAGTATTGTCTACTCGATGTATAAATGCATGATTTTGCTTTCTATCAACTATATCATGATGAGAAATATAAAAACTGTCAACTAAATTATTATCTATTTTTAGGTTATTACTAGTCATCCAAAACATTTCAGTAGAGCTATTTTCTAGTGCATGTGTGTAATCATCGTATGAATTTATTTCAAATACATCAAAAGATATTGGAGTGCTTGCTATAATAGCAACTTCTTTTTTCTTAGAAAAAATTCTATGCTTAATTTCTTCTTCAGTAATAGTAACACTTTTAGGCACTAGGATTATACCGTCAAAAATATTATCATTTTTAAAAATATGTACTACATCTTGACTCCATTGGTCTGCTTCAAATTCGAAATCAAAATTATCGCACACTTGCACATCGTCCCAGATAATCCAAAGCATCCTTGTCATAGATAAAGACCTTGCCATATCTACGTCTTTAGCATGTTTGAGCATCGCGTATTTTTGTTTTAAATTATTGTAACGCTCTGATTTTGGTCCTACAAAAACCATATCATACATTACAAGTTTTTCCAATCATTTATCATATCAGCATACTCTGGAAACGTTTGATCAAAGTTTGTTTCTCTACGTTGGTCGTGTTGTGTCATATGCATTACAAAGTTTTTACGTTGTGTCGTTAACTCGTGCCTTGGCGCTGCTAAAAACATTTCCAAATTACGTTCTACTTTTGCAATTTCAAAATCGTAAAATCCTGCAAAGTTATCTACGTTTGAATTTTCCTTCATAAAGTCAAGTGCATCTTTTATCATGTAACTATATTCTCTAGGTAGTATATTCATATTTTGCCATGCTGGGTCTCTAAGCAATGGCACATCAAACCATATTCGCTGACGTGGATGTATTTCGTAATCATCATGCGTGTTGTATAGATCAACAATTGGAATATACTTTATACCTTGTAACTCCTTACTATATAGTTTACGCAATTCTAACACATTTGTCAAGAACTTTTTAAAGCCAGGCAAACTTAAAGCATTAAATGTATTAATAAAAGTTAAAGTAGTATTGTTAGTTTCTTGCAAAAATGTGTTTATATTTTGTTGCATTAATTTATAATCTAAACCAGTGCGAATATACTCTGCTTGTTCGTCCACTGAATCTACACTAACAAACAATGCTAAATTTTTTAGCGCAGGATTAACATACCAATTGTTTCCACTACCAGGATTAAACTTTTCTTTGTCTTCCCATATTTGTATTTCTTCTAACTTTTTTGTTTTTGCAATAAATTTGTCAAACAGTTCAGTCTTAGGCGGACTCATATTTGTTGTAATGCTCATTTCTAAAGAAGTATTAGGATGCTCGTATATGTAATCTAAAACTTTAAAAGTGTTTACGTCCATTAGAGGTTCGCCGCCTGTAATACGAAATACTTCTAATTTTTTATACAGTTCTGGCCACCATTCCCAAAATGCTCGTAAATAAGGATTTTCAGCTTGAGGTACGTTAAGTGGCATAAGTCCTTGTTCTGTTAATGCATCAGTATCATTATGTTTTGTGTCTACAAGTTGGTAAGGTCCATGTTGTTTTATTTCATCATGCCATGCTGTGCTTAGGTGCGGGCTACAATACATACACTTTAAGTTACATGCTTGATTAAAATTAACCTCAACGTATCTAGGAGTAATGTTACCTGTATCAAGCACATCAATAATATCACTTCTTGCATTTTGTGCCCAGTACTCTCCTGATCTATATATACGATCACTACGTCTGCCTTGGTCTTCTATTTTCCAGCAATAGGTACAACCTCTCGGCCGTTCACCTTTTAGCATTTGTGAACGTTCTTCTTTCTTTTGTTTTGTATTGTGTAATGCACTAGGTGTAACAGCAATTTCATCTATATCAATTTTATGTAACGGAGGATGGTAACAACTATGCGTAGTTCCATTTGTTAAGTGTATACTCACCTGTGCCCACTTAGCATAACACATGCTAGGACTAATTCTTTTTAATTGTTTTTCAGCAGTATCTGCTGCATTATTATAGTCGCTCATTTATCCATTCTGCCATATCTTTAAATCGAGCTCTACCAGGATGTAAAAGGTCTCTTGCTTGACTATCTATTTCAAACCATTCATCTGCTCTTACTGCATGAGCAGCGTCTTCAAAAAATGTAATATTAAACAGCTTGGATCTATCTTTACATAATGCTTTAATAGTGTCTGAATGTGCTCGTGTTTGCATTATAGTGTTTGTCGGATTGTAAAAACTGTTAAAGTATAAGTCTTTTTGTCTTACAGGATATAAAGTATTATCTGTCATCGGACGCTTGTCTTTCTGACACCAAGGACCTAAGTGAAATGTGTCGGTTTCATGAAAATAAAAATTTCTATCAAGTGTTGTGTAATTTGCAACTACAGCGTAAGGTGATTCAAAACGCTTGTACAATTTTGATAATACAAATGCCATAAACTGATTGGAGGTGCCTCCTAAGCCTAAATTAACAACTTGTCTACCACATAATGCTTCTAATTGTTCTGCTAGTGTTTCCGAATCATCAACACCTACTCCGTAAGTGCAACTACAACCTAACAATACAACACATTCTTTCCAGTTTATTTCATTCCAATCATATGTTCTAAATCCACTAACATTTCTTTTGTAATGTATCGTCTTGCTAAAATAGTGCCAGTCCTTGCCAAGATGTCGTCTTTTCCTTTTCCATGCTTTTTCACTATCACCTTGTGAAAAATTATCAGTTACGTTTCCTTTACTATCCAAAGAACGAGGTAAAAATCTAGTAAAAGGATGAATTAACTCATCCCTTACATACTCGGGCCAATCAGCTTGCTGTCTAGAAAATTCCCAATTAGGTTGTCCATCATCTAAGTACTTACTACGAACTTCGGGTGCTATAACTTGTGTTCTTTTATGCATTTTTAATTTCTTTTATATGCTTGGCAAGTGCTGATGCAAATAATGCATGTGCTTTTTGTCCAGGGTGCGAACAAGCTGTAATATATCCTAATGGTGATCTATTTCCTTGAAATTGCCAATAAGGGTCTTTTTTATTTTCTACATCAGGTTCTTGATTAATTGCTAGATCAGCAAACGTTTCAAACCCAAAAGGATGAAACATCTTATCCCAGGGCCACATTTCTAAGTAATAATCTACAAACAAATTTTTTCGTTCAAACATTTTTTTAGGTCTATACTCTTTTAATTCATTGTCTGCCCTTTCAGCATGTTTTGCAAGTTCATTTTGAAAATACTCTTTATCGTAGCGTCTATCAAATGCAGAAGTTATAATTAATTTTGCATTGTGTGCCTTGCACCATGTAAGTAATTCTTGAACATGACCAATTTGTTCTATAATAGCATGTTTATCAGAATACACTGCCTCTCTGTATCCGTCCCAAAGTTTTTTTCTTGGACCATTTGATTCTGGAAGCTCATGTGGCCACATGCATACCCATCTAAAATGTTCACCACTTTGATCTTGGGCAAAATCAAATCGTTCTATTCCACTAGGACAATATATTACAATAATTTCTTTACAAAAATTCCATTTAATATTATTGAAATATAGTTCTTTTATACTTGCTCTATTACCACAGCCTCTTTGACCAAAGTTAATTGGGACATATTTCCCTTTATAAAGATGATTAGCTAACTGATACACAAAAGAATTTTCATATTCCATCATAGTAAAATCTATCACACCGTTTGGTCCTGTGTATAGTGACGAATATTGAGAAAGTAATTGTTCACGTGTTTCATTGTTTGCCTGTATTTTTAGGACTTCGCCCAAATCACTAGCTTTGAAGTTATAATTATCAAAAATCTCATCGTTAATTGCTCCTTGGCCCTGTACAAAAGAACAGCCTATAGAGACGATTGCTCTTCCCTTTTTTGCCAAATCTTTATTAATTTGTTTTACTTGACTACTAAACATAAAATATTTTCCTGAACTGTGTTAGCATATTTATAGAAGGTGTTGTTGCTAATTTTTCTAAGTGATTTCGATTGTATCGTAATATATAAACCATACTTTTAAGCCAATCAAGTTTTTCTGCTGTAGTAAAATTATCAATACGTTTAAGCTCTTTTACTATTGCGTCTAACCTGTCAAATGTTTCTAAATCATCATAAGTTTCATCTATAAAAGGATGAAACGTCATGTAGCCTAATTCCCGAAGTCTACGTAGAGATCCTTTATTACTATACAGTATAAACGGTTGCGAACATGCAATAGGCTTAAATGTTTTTTCACTTAAGAAAACAGTATGATTAGTATCAACATCACTGTAGTGCGCTTCACTTACAATAGATAACCATGTCTGTAACATAATATCGTCATTATACTTAATTAAAAATTGACCACAATCTTGCGACTCGTATGTATGAGCGTCATTTTCATTAGGCGGATACATAGGCAACATACCTTTGATTGAATTATAATCTTCTTCAGGTAAATGTTGTCCTTCCATAAATGCACGTTGCAAGGTAAATTCATTCATAGAATTAACACCTTTATCTAGCAACTGTTCTTTATGTAATTTTGTAAACAGCCAGGCACGATGGTTTCGAGCTCTTTTTTGTAGGCAATCGTATAATTTTATAGATGCTGCATTTTTTCTTTTGTATTTGAATTGTTGTTTTGCTGTAGGTAAATTACTTTCTGGTATCATACTAGCCATTGCTATTTCAAAATGACTATAAGGAAAAACATACATCCTGACTTCTTTAAGTAATCCGTGGTTAGTTGCCCATTCATTATATTGATCTGCACCATTCATATTACCAGTTACATATATTATACGTTGTATAGGAATATCATATTTGTTACACTTATCATGAAACCATCCCCATAACCAATGTTCATGATAACCTTCGTGCGATTGATCTAATAGTAAGTATGCCTTGCCCCATTTTAAATCATAACGCTGTTGTTTAGTTAAGTGATCAAATGGTGTTGTCTTGCTCCCGTTAGGTGCTTCTGCCCAACCATCAGGACTATGTGCAACTCCAGAGGCTATAATATACGGCTCGTCACTGACAAGAGGTGTAGTTCCAAATGTAATTTTTAAATTATGATGGCGCCTAATATATTTGTATAGTACAGTTACTAAAGGACTAGGAGTAAATCTTTTAATACCGGACGGATTTATATCTGTGCAACTTGTAAGATTATTAAATTCATTTTCGTCTACTATTTGCTCAAAAGTAAAATGCATTAAATTAACTTATCCTTCCAAGTTTTAGGGGTTTTGTCATTTACAATCTCTAGCGGATATGTATAATCAAAGGGCTTTACGCCCCTGCGTCTTATGTATTCAGTTGTACGTATTACTGCTGTTTTAATATCAGTAGTAGTTTCGTAGTCTAAAAGCTGTCTTGCTTTATCAGCACTGCACATTGCATGTTTTACTTCTCTAGGTCTATCATCCATGTGAATAGGCGCAGTGTTTATGCCAGTTTCGTTTGCAACTAAACTTGCTAATTCTTTAATTGTAATTGTTCCTTCATCTGGTCCAATGTTAATAATTTCATTTACTATTGCAGAATCTAAACTCATTCTTTCTAAACAGTCTACACAATCTGCTATGTAAGAAAAACAACGTGTTTGCATTCCGTCGCCATATATAATAGCAGGCTTACCTTGTAAATTTCTGTTTATCATAATACTCATTACATTTCTAAATGGATCATCATAACGCTGCCGTGGACCTACAATGTTGTGCGGTACTGCTATATTCCACTCCATGCCATGTGTTTCGCTAAGAGCTTTTAAAACGTCTTCTCCTGCAACTTTTGCAATACCGTACGGATCAACTGGCTTAGGTTGCATATCTTCTGTAAAGGGTGCTTGCTGATCACCATACCGTGCCATAGATGTACAGTATACAAACCGCTTTACATTATTTGCTAATGCTGCACTTATGACACTAACACTTGCTTGAAATATATTTTTTGTTATAAAATCAGGGCTTACAACACTTAGTCCTTCATGTGCAGTAGCAGCAGTATGAATTACTATATCTACATCTTTCATTATTTCTGTCATGCGTGATCTATCACAACAATCTACTTTATATAGGTCAGCCTTCTCATGTACATTATCTTCATAACCACCTATAAGAGTATCGTTGCCAGAAACTTTGTGACCTAGTTCAATCATGCGATCTGCTAAGTGGCTTCCTAAAAATCCAGCTATCCCTGTTATAAATATTTTCATATACGTCCTAGTGTATGGCGTATTTCTGCAATGTTAGGAGTTCTCCAGTTGTCTTTTAAAATTTTGTCCATCCATATAAAATTAGGCTGTAATTTAAAATTCCGGTGTGCTTGTTTAAATACTTGCATGTTATATTGAGCAATCTTTTCACATTCTCTAATTAGTGTACTATACTCATCCGTAGGCAATTTTGATATACGGTCTATTTCATTAATTATTGCTTTCATACGTTTATTTTGATCTTCAATAGTATCGTAAGTTTCATCTATATATGGATGAAATGTTTTATAACCTAATCGTCTAAATTCTTTTAAAAACTCAGGTGTTGAAACTATTATGAAAGGCCTATTACATCCAATAGCTTTATATGTTTTTTCTGTCGGAAATGCAGGACTAAGTTCTCTCCAGCTATACCCGAGTTTATGTTTATCATTCCACAATGGATCAAAATGCGACTCAATTACTACATTAATATCTGAAGAAGAAATTTTATCATAAACTTGTTGAGACATTTTTTCAAGAACGTTATTATTTTCTAATGTATACGGAATACCTTCAATCCAATTTTTTAACTTTTTGTTAATTGTATATCCCATTTGTTCAGCATGTTCTTTTATTTGAGACTGGGTATATGTAACAATTTTTCCGTAGGGCATAATATTGTTAAATGTATATTCAAAATAATCTAATAGATTATTGTTAACTAATTCACAAAAAAACTGCAATCTCCAGTCTACATAATTTCTACTAAACATACTAAACTTTTTAGTGGTAGGAATTATATCTTGCGGAATTGCTCGTTTCATTAAAAAATTTAATGACTGTATATTAATACCAGTGACGCCAAATTTAGAAAACTGTTTATACGTCCAAGGTACCCAATTATCGTCTAGACACACTATATAAACTTGCTCGGGCGGTAATTCTCGCTGTTTAATAGTTTCTGCATATATTTTTACTTCAAATAAATTAAAATACTCGTCACCATAGAATAGCAAAATTTTAGACGATGGATCTTTTTTCAAATGAGACCATGCACTGTCTGGGAATCCATCATTAAACTTTACATTGTGCATTATTGCATCGTGTTGATCATACCAAAAAACTGATCCTATTTCATAATTTTCGTTTGCTGAAATAATTTTATAGTTGTCTTCTTCAAACCAAAAATTTGTTTTGCCGGTTTTAGTGTAAATTTTCATTGTTGAGTTTTCTTATCATAAGGCATCTTTGTTTTTTCATCTACCCAGTATAAACTTCTATGGGGAGGATCTTCAGCTAGATGTGTACTATTGCTAGTATAATAAAATACTCTAAATGTTGTTCTATTTTTATTTGTAGGACATTCTATAGGATTATCATATCCATGATATCCAAATCTATTGTATTTCCAAATAAGGCAACGGTTAAACAAAGAGGCTACTGTAGTTACAATTTTTTCTTTTTTATCGTCATAAAAATTTAATGCTCCATTCCACTCTTCATTCCAATCTGGAGTTAAGTATATAGTGAGCGTTAACGCTCTATGTAACTGTAACTGTTCATTCCAATTAAAGTCAGTATGCACATTTAATATATCACCATTAAAACTTTTACTATAGCCTGCACCAACTAAATGAGGGTCTGTAATTAGACCATTTATTCCTGTATATTTAGATAACAAGTTTAAAAAATAAGAACTGTGCAAATATCCAAGAGTGTTAAATGCAAGAGGTGTTAGTTCCATTTTATTTAATTCCATCATATGACTTCCATTTCTTGTAAAAGTTTTCCATTTATGATTGTCTATACTTTGGCTTTCTTTAAACATAGATAATGCAACATCTTTCGGAAGGAAATCATCTACTACTCCCATTGGAATTGGAACACCTTGTGAAAACGCCGATCCTGTCTCAAATATATCTTTATTAAAGATGTCTGATAATTGTTGCATTTCTTATCCCTTCAGTTATAGTAGCATATAATAATATTTATCTATCATACAGTATCTCTACACAAATTAAAAAAGTTTTCCATTTCAGGAAATGTCTCTAAAAAGTTTACATTGCGTCTACGATCATATTCAGTAAACCAATTATAAAAATCTTTACGTCCTTCTATAATGCGCTCTTCACTATAACTAGTTTTTGCAAAGTAATCCCGTACTCTACGAAAACGTTCATATTCTAAATCGCTAAATTTTTTTGTATCATCATCGTCTTGATTTGCTTTGATAAAATCTAAAATTTGATCCATATAAGGCAAAAATTCTTCTTTAGGTAATATGTGCATATCGTATTGTAAAGGCTCTTTTAAGTAAGGAGTATCAAACCTAATACGTCTACGCTTGCCATCATAAAACTCTTCACGCCAGTCTAATACCTTTTGCAAAAATAATGTAAAGTTTGTTACACTCAAAATGTTAAAAGTACACATCACTGTTAAGTCTGACTTTGTGCTGTTAAGAAAGTTTTTCATATTACTTTCCCATAGTTCTGTGCTTAATCCAGTACGCATATATTCTGCACGTTTACCAAATGAATCCATACTAGAATATACTTTAAACTTTTTAATCTTATTTCCTTCTAGTAATTCATTAACGTTATCTGCAAACTTACTAATGATACGAGGACTAAGCCCCATGTTACTATTGAGATTAAGTTCTATATGAGGGCGTGGATTTGCTTTTAATTCATCAAATATACGCCAAGTGCTTTTATGCATCAATGGTTCTCCGCCAGTAACACGTAATATGTTTAGTGTTTTACTAAGTTCAGGCCACCATTCCCACCATGCTTGGATATAAGGATTGTCATCTTCTGCCATAGGCTTGAACCAATCAATATCTAATGCATGATTGTTTACACCTTCAACTTTACCAAACTTCTTAATTTCAGCATGATATGAACTACTTGCCATAGGGTGGCAGTATCCGCATTTAAAATTACATTCATTACTAAACGCAACTTCTACATATTCCGGATTAACATTAAAGTCCCAAGGATTATCTAATATCTCTTTTACACGCTCAGGTTTATATATAGACTGGTTCCGTATCATTCTGTCACTAATATGATCATCTTTCATATCTTCAACGTTCCAGCAATATTGACAACCTACACAACGCTCACCTATTAACATTTTAGCACGTTCTTTTTTCTTTTCTAATGTATTGTGCAATGCGCTTGGATTATTGCGTATTTCTTCAATAGGTATATGATGCGGAGATGGATGATAACAACTATGTGTATCACCTGTATGCAAATATATAGTAGTATGGTGCCATTTTGCTAAACAAAATGTTGGACTTATGTCGTCCATCAATTCCATATTTTCTTTTATAAGTTGGGTTTCTGATTTCATTCTGGGTCAATTACAAACTGTTGGTTAGGATTTCTACTTGGATTTTGATATACTGTTTTAAAAAATTTACTTTGTTCAGCATCTAAAGGTTCAAGTGCTATAGGTATATCTAATTCTTGTTTTAATTTTTCTCCTAATTCTTCTGTATAATAAACAATGTCTTCTTCTACAATGTCGCCTTTTTCTTTCCATAGAGTATTTAAATATTCAAAGTCACGTACTTGTACATAGTCCCAATCAGTACACATTGTTTTATACAAGCCTTCTCTGGCTCCATACATTGCCCAACGTCCGTTTTCAACGTCAGCTCCGATCATTAGCCATATCCAAAGTCTATGCAAGTTTTTCCAATGCCCTTTAAGAAAGTCTTCTTGTGTAGGTTTTACTCCTTGGTCTAGTGCCATCTTTACACCTTCGCGGAATCCTGCTCTCCAAGCCTGCTGTGCAGTTGCATTATTATAAACATTACTGTAACAACTATTCTGCTGGATGTATTTTAAGTCCCAGCAAAAATCTACTTGTGCATGTGGATTGTCTGGATCTGCGTTTTCATGTGTACGCATGTTTAGCACATACTCTTTTGGCCAGCATTTAAGTCCGCCATTGCCGTATAACAATCCGTTAATAACATTCTTGCCGCACCAGCTAATTACACTATGTTCTAAGTCGGCATGTTCTCCAAAGTCTATTTCTTGTGATAGGAATTCAGGTATAATTTTATTGTCACCGTCTACTGTAATAAATCTATCAGTTTCACTTAATTCAGCACATGCTTTATGTGCAGCATCACTGCCCTCTACTCCGTGAACACGTTTTGCCCAGGGTATCTTACTACATAAATCTGCATAATTTTCTTCTGCATTCGGTTCATCATATGACAAATATATAATATCATAATCTAAAACTCTAAACTTTTTAGTCATTTGTTACCTCATAGCTATATGTGTCAAATTTTCTTATAGTGTATACACTTACAGGTACACCGTCAAACTCATATTGTTCTAAAAAGGGAAGTACAATATAAAATTCGCTGCGTAGTTGCGATAAAGGAAAACTTAATGTTTTGTGTAACACATTAGGATTATTTTTTTCAGTTACATGAAAATGACAATCTACATTTAATGTTACTTTTTGTTCATTTAGTCTTGCCTTTAATTCTTCTCCTATATAAAACTTCCAGCATGTATTTTTTAAATCTTGTATAATTTGTATATCTGCATTTGTATCATCATTGCATTCATACAACCAATCATTAATATTATATACATAGTTATCTAAAGTGTTTCTATCAAGTTCATAAAGTTTTGTTTGTGTATTGTATACAACTTTTACACTAGTAATAAATTCTTCACCAGTTAAAATATCTTCAACATCTTCAAAAGTTGTTTCTACAGATGGATAATCATCTCGTTGTTCAATATCATTAGTAACACTGATAATATTTCCTGTGCTTGCTTCAAAGTAAACTCTATAAGGCGATCCAACCTTTGCCGGAGGCGCTTGCCATATTATAGACATAATGCCTCCTCATATGTTTTTATTATTTTATTAGTTACAAAATTATTTTCTGTATAATGGAATACACCATCTTGTTTATGATTTCCTACAATTAAATCTAAGTTAGGTTTTAAATACACGCCAACTCTTTCTTGCCAAGATTCAGTAACCGTTTGCCATCCTTGTACATGAGGTTTCATATGTGTAAATGTAGGGAATGCCGCCTTTGCATTTGTAATTTGAGATTCGCAATCTAATATTTTTGTTACAATTGCTGCACTTACATCCATGCTCATTCTTTTAGGATAATTTTCTTTTACATAATGTCCGTAGAACAAGTTCCAATTATTAGATACAAGTTCTAACCATCCATAAAAGTCATGTGCAAAATCACACTTTTTAAAATAATGAATACCTACATATACATTTGGTAACTTGTTACTTGTAAATGCTTTTCTATAGTATGTGTCGTTAATTACATTTTGCCTATAATCCATTACATGGCTAGTAAAATACATTTCGTAATTAGATAAAAAATTCCACCAACTATCTATATTTTGTAACACTAACATATCGGTATCCATTACAATAGTTTCATTGTACGGTGTTACATGATAGGCTTTCCATCTATTTTGAACTTTCCAATTTTCGTCTTCTGCACTATCAGTCCATGGAATATTTATTACATGCTCAAACAAATCTTTATACTTGTCAGGAATAGGATCATTTGTAAGTATTGATACACTAATATCATTAGTTGCTTTGATACTCATTGCACATAGACATGCTTGTAAAACATAATCATCAGCACTGTTTTGCGCAACCATTAATATACCTTTAGACATTGATTATCCTTTCAAGACTAAATTTGTTCATAACATGAACACTGTAATTTTCAAACTTAATTGCAAGGTACTCGCCTAAATGATGTTGCTTTTCTACTAAAAATGTAAATCTTTTATCTTGCAAGTCTAGTAAAATATCTCTATCTGTTGTGTAGTATAATTTGCCAGGCATATATCCTGCAAAGTTTCCTGACTGGTATCCATTCATGATATGGATTGCAACACTGAACGCATGATCATTTCTATATGTTACAGAATTAATTTGATATACTGCATTATAGTAACTCCAATTTTCTTGGATATGTTTTATTAGATCAAAAAAGATTTTGTTTGTTTTTGTCTTTCTAAAAAATACACAAGTTGCCCAGTAAAAATCTACACTAGTATCTGATACATACTCAAACTCTGAATAATCTCGAAAGTTAGCTAAATCGTATGCATCTTTGTATAAGAGTAAATCAAGTTCTTGCAGGAAACAATGCTTAAATGTGTCGTCTGAAATAATATAATCAGTATCTAATAATATTGTTTCGTCGTAAGGTGAAATGTCATATGCTAAACAACGTGAATCATTTTTAAATTCCAATCGCTTTTCAGATATGCTACCATCATAAAAACGTTTAAGACTATGGGTGTTGGTCCAATCTAGTTCTATTACTTGATCAAAAATATCTTCGTAATCTGGATAAGCAGTCGCAAGATAGTCTATACTATCAGTTGCGATAGTGGTAGGTAAATCTAAATACTTACGAACACGCTTTGCAAGAAAAACTGCTTGTTTGATATAATCAACTTGTGAGTTATTTCTCGCAAACGTAAGAACACCTTTATCCAATAATACCCTCCACTGATCTATTCTTTTTCAGTTTTGAATATTCGTTTAGGTATTTGTTTGATGCTTCAAAATATATTGAATTAATTTCTGACAAAAAATGTTCTAGTGATTCAATTTCAATAGGAATATTATTGTCATCAATTAAAACCGCAACCGTTTGATCAGATGCAAATAAAGTATGACAAAAACTTATTAGTTCTTGTGTTACTGTAAATTGTCCTCCACGGGTGTAGTAAATAATATCTTGATCAAACTGTTCTGCTAACAATCTTTTTTGATTGTTTAATGTAACCATATAATTAGAAAAGTCTAATGCCTTTTCAAGACGTTCATCCATACGAGAGCTCCTAGTAATTTACACTAGTATATAACAATTTTTAGGATTTGTCAACAGATATTTGGACTATTGTAACGTAGTATTATTTGTATATGTAGGTGTAGGTACAGCTACATATGATCCAGTTGCTCTATATTGACTTACTGTACTTGTTAATGTACTGCCAACATTTTCGTCAACTGGTGCACCTAGTCCTGTTTGGTCACCGCTATCGTCGTCTCTAAAGTAGATTCTGAACTGTAAAGTGTCTGTTCCTACTTTCCTAGCTTGTATGATATAATCATTTTCTGCGTAAACACCGCTACCGCCTTTTTGAAATATCTGCTGATAGCTTGTAGTTATGTTTGCATAACCAATAGCAGAAGTTGTACCAGTGCCTGTAGCAGTTGTTCCAGAACGTCCAAACTTAATGGTACCCATATTAGTTACCATACTATTCCAATCATTAAACTTTGCACCACTACCTCCTGCAAAGGAAGCACTAAAGCGTATCTGGCCGCCAGCGTTAAAGAAGTAACGCATATGATCAGCTCCACTTGCTGTATGATTACCATTAGACGTATTCTTTGTACTTTGTCCACCTGGGAAAGTTACTGATACTACATGCTGAATTACATCTGGACTATTACCCCAGGTATTACTACGAACACTTGTAATTTTATTTTCTACACTCATTTGACCTGCTGCTGCTACAAGTCTATTTGATTCAGTTAGTCCAATGACAGCATTATAGTCGTTGAAGCCTTTAATTGTTTCGTTTGGAGAATTACTTGCGTCTGCGCCAATTATTTCTGCTACTGCAAGTTGTGCAATAGTTGTAGGTACAGTGCCTGTTTGGTGTGTGCGAGCATCTACTGTATCAGCATATAAGTCGTTCATATGTGATGCTAAAATAGTTTGTGTAACTGCTACAGCATCCGAAGTAATAGCTTGTCCATAGCCATAATCGCTGGAGCCATTGCCTAAGACTTTAAGTATCCTTGTTTGCAGATCATTATACTGAGCTGCTGTAATTATATCTCCAACGTTTACAGTTGCCATCTATTTCTCTCCATCATTATACTTATACTTTAAGTACACATTCAATTAAACACTCTGAGTCATCATCACATGCCTCTAATGCAACGCCTACTAATCCAGTAGTTGCAATAGTTGAAGCAATACCATCTTGCCACGCATATACAGCCTGTCCTTTTGAAACAGGACCTTTTACTCTTACAGGTACACGACCTTTAAGTGCAATTGCTTGCCCATCTGCTGTGCTATTCATTAAATATGCTGGTTCTGCAGATATAACACCTACTACTATATCACTTGCCTTTGCTGGACGCACTTCTGCTGTACCGCCTACAGCAACAATTGTTCCTGTTGGTAGTTCTTCTTCTGTGCCATAAATTTCAGCTAAGTCAGCGTACTGAGTAGACGTAGCAACACCTCTAAAGAATCTTGCTTCTATATCGCCATTTGCATCACGCAATGCTACTGTATTCGCTGTATCTTGTGTTGTAGGATAATATACATTACCTGTAAGTTTTAATCCTGATGCGCTTGTTGCATTTCCGTCAAAGTCGTCTGCATAAACAGTTGACCATTTATCAGTTGTTGTTCCTAAAGTTACGCCTGCCTGCCCTGGAGAAACATCTGATTGTTTTACATTCACCGGATTGTAAGTTATGCCTGCTGCTTCAACATATATTCCTATAGTATCGCCAACTTTTTGTGTAATTTTTGCAGTGTTACCGTCTATGTTAACTAGTAGATCATTATCGTCACCTACTTGATATCCTGCATCTGAAAAACTAACAATAGATGTAAAATTAAGATTAGTTGTTGTTAGGTAATCACTTGCTGGTAATCCGTTTAGTCTTTCAGAGTTTGTTGCTGTTCCCCAAAATCTTGCTGGTGAACTTGTAACACCGCCGGCTGCATTCTGTGTGTCTATTAATGTAATACCTTGACGCACTGTATCAAAACCTACTATTGCATCTGATGATGTAATAGTAAATGGATTATCACTAAAAATGGCTATGACTGCATCGTCAACCGTTGCTGCAATTACACTATGTTGAACACTTGGGGTAGCAGTGTCATTAAGTGTCAAACTACGCATTTGTGTGACGTTGCCAGCACCTGTACTTTGTGGACCTACAAGTACAAATCCACCTGAGCCTCTTGCATATAATTGTTCATTTGTTGTATCCCACCAAAAGTCACCTTGGACTAAGCCTACTGGTCCAGGCTGCGGTCCTACTTCTGCACCACCTGCTGTTCTCCAAGCTGTGCCGTCATAAAATTTTAACTTTTCTGCACCAGTAGAAGCATCAAACCAAAGTTGTCCTGGAATAGGTTTACCTGGTGCTTGACTACTTGCAAAATTTTCTAATAAGTGAACAAAGTTTTCGTTTTGTACTTCACCGTATCCAGCGTAGTTCTTACCTACTAGTTTAAGGTCTGTGGCATTGTTAATAGTGCCATCGTCCACTGTCGTTAAGAACTGTCCTCTAAAATTGTCTATTTGATATGCCATTGTTTAATGTACCCCGTCTATAGTATATTTATCTTATGATTGGAATAGCCACGTCGTGCCGTCCCATAAAAATGTTTTTACAACCTTATTCGATGTAGCAGTTACGGTTGTTACTGCGTCTGTAAAAGTAATATTGTTTACAACTTGTTGAACTTCTTGAACACCTGCTTTGTCTACGCTAACATTTGTAACACTCTTTGCAGTGTCTACATCTGTAGTACCGCTATAAGAATATGTATATGCTAATACTCTAGCTTTGCGTCCTAAAGTATTGTCAGGATATATTAAATCTAAATATCCTCTAATATCTGTATTAGACATTCCAGTAGTATCCATTACTACAGCAACATCAGAATCCTTAACCTCTGCATCAACATATGCCTTTGTTGTAACACTGTTAGGAAGTAAGCTATCTGTAACTCCCCTTATGATGCTATTGTTTACAACAATATCACCTGCTGCACTTAAATTTAAGTGCTGTCCATTTGTTGTTGCAATAGTACTACCTGATATTGTTGTAAAGTTTGTTTCTAAACTAGTCATTACACCTAAAGATGTTATACCAGGCGCACTTGTTATGGCTGCACCTAAAGCTGTAGCACTTAAAACAGTGTTGCCATTAATTTTATATTCTTTACCATTAGCAAGATCCATATGCTGATTACTAAAGAAAGACTCATTTGAATTTTGATATAAGAAATCTTTACTACCTTGACTAGATTGAATTATTATACCAGCACCATCAACATCTGCGTTAGTACCAACTGTACTGTCTTCTAAAATCCCAAGTTCTAAATTTTTATCTTGAATACGCAATGTCTGTGTTTCAATAAAACTGTTTGAACCCTTTACAGTTAAGTCGCCTTCAATAATAACACTGCCAGGCAAGACTGAAGTTCCTACATGTAGCATAGCGTCTGGTGTTGAATTATATATGCCTACTCTTGCTGTTGCTGCTTTTATTTTAATTGCATCTACTAAACCTGCGCCTGTTGCGCTTCCTGAAACTCTAAATGACATATCGTCATTTAGTACTAGGTTTTGATATTGAAAATTACTACCTGCACCGTCAATTTTTTGCTGATGCACACTTGTAAACTTAATTCCGTCATTACCTCTTACAATTAAACTTGCATCGATTGTGCTTGTTATGTCAGTTCTTACAAATTTAGAAACGTCAACACCGCCAACCCCTTCAGCGTTAGTAGCTGTTCCGTGAATCTTGTAATCACTTTGCAGAATGTTAAACCCTTTTTCTACAATACGATTTCCTAATACGTCAGTGGCTAACCCTGTAATAGCATCGTCGGCGTTAGTTGCACTAATTTTAAATTCTAAATTACTCCACACACCTGCTAGATTGCCGCCCACATAATGTTTAATTACCGATCTTTCAAATCCTTGTGTATCAAGAATAGTATCTGGAATTTCTCCAGTCAATCCTTGAGAACCTTTGTAAAGTGGTCCTAGTAGTTGAAGCTCATCACCGTCCCAACTATACATTTGTTTACTTGTAGTATTGTACCAAAGGTCTCCTTCGGACATAGTAGGCTGAGATGTTTGAACATAAGCGCCGCCTGCTGCTTTAAAGTCAGTGCCATCATATACTCTTAAAGTATCCGTTGTTGTGTCAAACCAAAGTTGTCCTTCTAACGGTGCAGCAGGAGCAGATGTTGATGCAAAATTTTCAAGTATTGCAATAAAATTTTCGTTTACTGATTCGCCAAAGCCTGTGCTATTCCGTCCAATCAAAGTTATGTCTGTTGCACTAGTGTTTTTAACACCGTCGATTAGATCTAGTAAAAGTGATCCGTCTGTTTTGTTTAACTTATAGCTCATGTTGCGTCCTTACCAGTATAGATAATATAATGGGTTACAAGAAACGGATTCATTAAATTTACTGCTGTTTGTGCTGTATAATCTTTTATTCCGCCTACATCTAGCATTGCACTAGAATTTTGTACATCTGCCAATCCTGATGGTGTTGGTATTTGCACTGTACCAGTTGTTGCACCTTCAATTGTTGTTCTTGCTGCATAGTATTGTCTATTGTTACTATCATTATATAAATCGTGTGTATGTTCGGGTAGCTCAGACTGTAACATGTTATGTGTTTCATTACCGCCCGTAAAGCCTACTGTATCTGCTGCATTAGATGTAACATTGTTTGCACTAGTGCCGCCCATGTTATCTGCTCCTAACGGCATACGACCACGCATGTCAGGTAACCCAAAATGTGCTGCTGCAGGTGCTGCTTTAAATTTATTTCCAATTACTTGATATAGTAATGGATATGCACTTATTAAAACTTCACGCCCGTCACAGAGTAACCATATACCTCCGCCTACAGTTGTTGGATCTGGATCACTATCTCCGCCATATGGCATAAACACACCTGGCGGTGTTTTAGGAATGCTTGATAAAAACTGAGAGTGTGTAACTTTTTTCAAAGGCTCATTTACATCACCTGGCTGGTTCAGCAAGACTTCGTCTGCTGCGTTTATTACCGTAGCTGAGTTTTTATTGTTTATAAAGTCCGGATCAATTTGTGTGTTAAACGTAGCAGTGCCACCTGCTTGCTGTCCATTAAAACTAATGACTTGACTGCTTATGTCTCCCGTCAAACTAAAGTCTGTAGGACTAGCTAATTTAGTAGCTGGACCGTTCATAACGCCTGTAACTGTTCCGCTAATGTTACCTACAAAGTTTCCAAAAAAGTTACTTGCATAAACTGAGCTAAACTTGTTCGACTGACTACCTAATGTTACAGTATCATCTGCACTAGGTATAATGTTACCTGTCACTGATGTTTGTCCATTAGTAATAACATTACCATAAACATATAAATCTTGTGATACACCTATGCCGCCAGCAGTTTGTATACTGCCTGTAGATGCACTTGAACTGTTAGTATTATCAGTTACTAACAATCCTTCATTTGTTTTAATTTTACCATTGACATCTAATGTTTCTGTTGGATTTGTTTTGTTTATTCCAACAGTACTATCAGCATTGACACGCATTACTGTACTTACTGCTGCACCTGTGTTTAATCTAAAGTCTATACTAGATGTAGGTGTACTATTAGTAATAGATGCTGTGCCAGAATCAACAGTTAAATTAAAATTCTGCGCTTCGCCTATTTTCAATCCGCTGTTGTTTCTAATCTTTAATTGTGACGAAAGAGTATTTTCTGTATCGTTTCTTACAAAACTAGTTGACGGTACAATGTCGTTACCTACAATAAGATTATTAGAAGTCTTAGATGGTCCAACATATTCTGCTACACCTTGTAAACTAATATTTTCTTGGCTTAAATTTATTCCAGGTTCTATTTTAGGAAAGCCTGTGATTGCCGCTTTTGGTTCAAAACTGTTTGTGCTTATAATAACAGTCGGCTTGGCTTTGATTTCAATTGTCATTACAGTATAGTTGACATTATCTTTACCTACTATATTAGTAATTTTAAATCCAGTGCTTAATCCTTGGCTAAATTCTGGTCCAACTAAAATCCAATTACTTCCAGAATACAAATAAAGCTGTTGACTAGTCGTGTTTACCCAAAGGTCTCCAACTAAACTATTTGCAGCCAACGGTTCGTTTGTAGATCTTTTTACACCGCCACTTGCTATCCATGTTGTGCCGTCGTAAATTTTTAAAGTGTTTGCAGAAGGTGTTGTATCATACCATAATTGTCCTACAACAGGAGAACTAGGTGCTGATGTTGCTGCAAAGTTTTCTAAAAGATGTAATAGATTCTCACCTATTAATGATCCATACGCTGTAACATTCTTGCCAGGAAATTGTAAACTTGTACTAGTATCAACTGTTCTGTCTTCAATAGTAATAGAGCCGTTGTTTGGTTCGTCTGTATGTTTTATTGTATATGGCATCTATTACCCCTCGTTAAACCCTGTTAAACTTTGTATCCTAACAGTATAGTCTACTTGCACTAATCTGTTTAAACTTTTTTGTACAGGATGGAAAATAACATGTGTAATTAATTTTCCTTCGCCTGTTGCACTATAACTTTTTAAACCTAGCTCATCAAATACATATAAACTTTCGTTGCTGTCTGTAGTATCAAACGCTGCTTGAGCAGTTGGTTCACCGTAATCTAGTAAACAAGTAATAAAAACATCAGTATAGTTGGTGCCATTTACATGGCGTGTTTCAATTTTGTTTCTAATTTTATCAGTATTTGACGGACTGTCTGCAACTACTTTACTGAAAGTTTTATTGTATAAACTTGCATTGGTTCCTGTACTATTAGGTGTCAAATATGTAATTACGCCGCTTGGGTCTAAATTAGTTCCGCCGTTGCCAAAATCCATACTCCAAACAAAACCATTGCCTTGATTAGCAATACTTTCTGCTAATGCAATACTCATATTTTCGTAATGAATGGCATTACGTTTATTAATCAAAACTTCACCAGATTCTGGATCGTGGATTTTGATGTGTCCTTGGACCATTACTCCGTGTTCATCTTGCAGCATATTTAATTCTCACTTTCAGTTTATCAATTGTATTTATTCGGGTAGCTTAGTTGTGCTTGCTCTCAAGAAGCTGCTAATTGCAGTTTTACTTTCTTTAAGTGCAACGCCTTCCTCACGCCACTGTGTTCCTACTTTTCTTACTACTTTAATTTGTTGTCCGTCTATAGGTGCATTTAAAAGTCTTAAAATATTATCATCAGTACCATGCACACTAAATTCTGCTGGCAATGTTTCGTCAGCAGCTGGACTTGTTTGATCAAGCAGATGATTAAACTTCTCTAATGTAGTTTTACGTAAACGCTTACCGCCAACAAATACTTCAAATTGGTTTACTCCGTACTGTGCAGAAAAGTTTAATGTAAAGTCTGTAGCAGTTCCGTCACCTTCAAATTCTTGAATTATTGTTTTATCCTTATACGGAATAGTTTCTATAGACCCTTGATTGCTTACTGTAGCACCTGCTTTTACAAATGTGTTTACGCCTGTACCTAATGTGCCTCTACGTATTTGACGTATTACATTATCTTCTTTTACAAAATATTCTATTCTTTCTCCGTTTATAAAAATTATACCCGGTAAATTTAATGCCTTGTTTGGCTCATCTAATATACTACCGTCAACAACTTCAATACGTAAATCAGTATAGCTTAAATCTTTGTTTAAAATTGTTTCTGTTAGACTGTTAATTCTCTTGTAATGTGTTCTGTTGAGAATATCTTTAAACTGTCTATAACCAAAACGCTTAGTAGATACAGGAGATGTATAATGAATAATATCAAACACATCACCGTCGTTAATAGATCTTAACACTTGAACACTTTGTAAATCATCGCGCACTTTATAATCTACTGTCGGACTTAATAATTCTCCGTTCAAGGCAATCCATATATAATTTTCACTTAAAATATTTTCATTTAAGCGTATAATACCTAATGAACTTTCTGCATATACCTGCCAGTCATCTGTACCAACCACTAATGATGTACGTTTAATACTATTAGTAGTTGAGCGCTCTGTTCCTAACACATCGTGCTCGCTAAACTGATAGACTAATAAACTACCGTCAGTAGGAACATTAACTAATCTTAGCTCGTCACCGACTAATGTATAATTAGGATTTCTAGTGTATAGTTCTATAGTATCACCTATTTCGTAATAGTTGTTAAACAATTCTAATGTACTTGATTCGCCTAACCATCTATATTCAATAGTGTTTGTTTTTAATTCACCATTGATATATACGTCAATATCTTCAGGTCCTTTACTAAGGTATGGAATATGGAATATGCTCATAGGATAAAAGTTTGCTACAGTAGCAGTAAACTTTTTCTTATAACCTGTATGTAACACATTATTGTTATCTATTACTAAAATGTTAACATCTAAAGGAGTTCCTGTATATGGAATTTGTGAAAGAGTAAAGTCTGTTGTACTGCCATCTGGAGTAAATTGATCAACAGTAATTTCACTAAACGTTTGTGTATCGCTATCATACAATGTATAATTAATTAATGCACCATCTGGAGGAGCTTCGCCAAATTCAAATATCACTGTGCCTTCGTAAGCATATTCTGATGTGCTCTTTACAATCTCAACATCTGGTACAATACCTTCGACTAATAGTGTACTTCTTTTCTCTCCATCAACAGATACAAATGCACTCATTGCCTCTTGATGCTGTACCTTAGTAAGGAATTGAGCCGTACTGCCGTCACCGATAAATGTACCAGTATCCAATATCTTAGAACCATTTGTGCCTACTACCATTGTGGTTATAGTAGTCCCAGATTCTAATGCATCTTTAAACTGTATTTTTTTATTTACATAATCAATTGTATAGTATATAGGATCAATAATTCTATTTTTAGTAACTAGTGACCCGCCTGTAGCTCTTACAATTAGTGATTCAGCTTTAATAGGTGTAGCACCAATATCAAACGGTAAATTAAGTGCGTCAATAACTGCTTGTGCAGCATCTATTTCATCTTGTTTAGTAGCTATTGCTATTTGATTGTTTAGAACAGTTGTTTGCTGATTTGCAATCTGTGCCTGTTTTGTAGATATCTCACCTTGCTTGCTACTAATCTCACTATCTTTTACAATTACTGCATCTACATATTGCTGATAGGCTAATTCATATGCATCTTTCTGATCTTCTACATTAGAACGTTGTGATTGTAGGCCAATTATCTCATTATTCAATGAACTTATCTGACTAGCTAACGCATTAGATTGAGACTCTAACGGTCCTATCTGTCCCTCAAGACTAGATTTTTGTGATTGTAAACTGTTTAATTGACTTTGCAAACTACTAAGTTGACTTTGCAAACTACCAAGTTGACTTTGTTTGAAACTAATCTGACTTTGTACGTTATTAATCTGTGATTGAATATTAGCATATTCTGGATCACTAGGCAAATAGTTGTTTAAATCATTTTGTAAACTAGTAAGTTGTGCGTTTAACGATGCAATATCAGCATTTAGGACTGCAATTTGCTGATTTAAACTATTAATCTGTCCGGTCAAAGAAGTTATCTGATTATTTAGAGAATTAATTTGATTTTCTAAACTTGATATTTGTCCGTCTATACTACCTTTTTGAGCTTGTAGATTAGAAAGTTGTGATTGTTTAAGTGTAATTTCGTTATTATAGTTTTCTATATTAGAAATATATCCTAGATATATCGACTGCGTTAAATTATTAGCATCGCGAGTATTTTCTAGTGATGTTTTTTCTTGTTCAAGTGTAGCTAGATTACCTTGCAGACTTGTTAGTTGAGATTGTAAACTAAGTAATGTAGAATCCTGTGCAAGCAATTGACTTTCTAAACTTGCTTTTTCTAACTGTCTAGCTTCTAAGACGCCATATTCTTCATCAGCGTAAAATGTATGTGTCCTTGTAACAATAATGCCTTGACCATCACCGGTTCTATCAAAAACTTTAATATCAACTGTATCTAAAACTTGTCCAGGCACATGTTCGTCAGTACTTCTAGATGTAGCAATTGTTACAAAACCGTCACCATCAATAATTATTTCGCCAGCATCGTGTCCAGCTGCATTTCCGTAAGTAAAATTACCACCAGTTAATTGTGTATCAAAACTTGTTAAGTCTGGAAGGAATGTTCCGTCGCTTGTAGTTTTTCTTACAACAAATACATCACCCGCAATAATATTAAATGCTAAAACGTTAAGCGAAGTAGTTGTACCGTCACCTGTAATAGTTGCTGCTAATGCTTGTGAATTAGTTTGTTGTGGTGTACCAAAATTAGGATCGTCGACACGCACACCGTTTTTATAAAGATTATATTCGACGCCGGCCTCTAAAGGTTTGGATAATGGCATTGTTGTCGTAGATCCATCTGCTCTAAATACTTCGTCCTCAAATTGTCCGTCATATTCGTCCCAAGCATCTGAATACCATCCAGCTGCATCCCAGCCTGCCTCTGTATCAAAATCAAAACTTGTAATTTCAACACCGCCGTAGTCGACTCCGTCAAGCACTTGACTTAAATCCTGTATTGTATCATCGTATCCAGGCATTTCGTCAGTAGGCTTATATAGGTTATGTATTCTATCGCCTGCTGTAAGCATCGCGGGATCTATTTTATAATTTATAATTACATTAGAACCTCCAGGTATACCTGTAACAAATTCTACAACTCCTTTATGAATTGTATATCCTAATGTTTCATCTTTTTGATTATTGTAACTATACTCACTAACTAATGATTCTTCCCCATCAACTGAAATGTCAACAGTCAAAGAGTCTAAATCCATAGGCCATTTTAAGGTAAACTTAGTTTGTTGTGCTAAACTTGTAAATGTTTCTGTTTTATTAAGATCTAAATACTGTAATTTTCCGGTAACTCTGTCAAACTTAATTGTTGTATTAATTTTACGAATAGTATCATTTTTAATAATTGCAACAGCTTCTGCTTCAATGCCGCCTTCATCTTGGTTACTGTTAAACACAACCCGTGGCGCACTAGTATAACCTGTTCCAGGATTTATAACATCAATTGTTGTAACTTTTCCGCGGGTTATATAAGCAATAGCAGTAGCACCTGTGCCGCCTCCGCCTTCAAGTGTAACTATAGGGGCATTTTGATAAAGTGTTCCTGATTTTGCAATTTCTATTTTGTCAACATAATACGTTGCATTATTAAACCAATTACTCCAAGGTTCTTTATCACCGTCTTGCAATATAATACTTCCGTTTTCTATTGTAGCAGTTTTTGGACTAATTTTTCCAGTGTTAGGATTATACCAAGGCATTAAATCAAAATCAGATATACTACTCTGTGTATTTTCAAGTTTGTTATACGAACTAACAAATTCTCTTACTTTTGTTTTAAACGGTTTTACTTCGTTAATATAATCTTGATAATTTTTTAGATTATCGTTTTGGTAATTAACACGCTGTTCTAGTTCTCCAAAATTATGTTTTACTTTCACAAAACTTGTTTTAAATAACCAATCAGGTTTTTGTCCTTCACTAAGGATATAACGTATACTTGCAAAGAATATTTTATTATATTCTACTGCTAATTCATCGACGAATATCTTATCAAATAAAACACTTAATATATTTCTAGTTTCAGTAATAGGTACACCGTCGTATATAGCAGTATCAAATGCATAGCCATCGTAACCACTTATTGTATTTTCAAAATTATATAATCCTTTATCAATTTCTACAGTGCCGTTTTCTCTACCGATAGTTTTATAATTTACACTATAATCTACACTATCTTGATCATCAATTTTTTCTAATAACAACCATGTGTTATCACTTGTTTTATTAATTTTTACAATATCGCCTATTTCATCTGTCAAAGACTCTAATTCGTATGCATACTCTAATGTATAATTTACATTACTAAATTGATTATAACCTGTTGCAAACCAATCTACATATTTCCAATATAATGTAGTATCAAAGTTTTGTGTTTGTACACGTTGCCACATCGTTATAGTAGGATTATATTCTACTAATGACCATTTATTAGCAATTGTACTGTCACTTTCTACTAAAGCAGTAAGTCCTCTTACAGATAATGTAGTAGTATCCCCGTAACCAGAACCTTGACTTATTATAGTTACATTAATAATCTGACCTTGCGGATTTATAGTTGCTTCAACCTGTGCATTAGATCCTGTTCCTACAACATTTACTTTTGGTCCTTTACGTGTTCCTGATACATATGAAGGATCTATATATCCAAATCCCGGATCAGTAATTATAACATTTGTAAGTCTACCGTTAGTAAACTCCGGTGTTAGCACAGCCTGTTTAAATTTACTTACACCAATAAATTGTAAGTCAATTTCTGTATCTATAACATAATCAAACTCTGCTGAATAAATTGTAGGTGCATCATCTTTAATATCGAGACCGGATAAATCAAAATCGTCAATTATTATTTGTTTTCTTAATGCAAGATTTGCTCTTTCGATTACAGTTTTTAATGCTTCTAATCTATTAACAAACCATGACTGTCTTGGTCTAGACAAATTACCGTATTTTAATTTAGGGCTTAATGTAGGATCAGGTACCTCTTTAAGATTTTTATCATATCCTACTAAACTGTCAAACCATTTTGTTTTTAATTCTTCAGTAGGCTGGCTTGTGTACAAACCATCACTTACAATTTGATATTGATTATGTATGTTTAACTGTTGATTCGGAATAGTCCACCATGTAAAGTTTACAATTGTATCTCTGTCTTTTATATCTCTAATAGAATTGTTAATTACATATCTATTTGCAGATTGTAGTTCTACATATTTGTATCCAAAAGTTCTAGGATCTGAAATATATTGAGCAATATCGTATGCAGTTGTTTGTCTTTCGTTTATATTAGGTAATGTCTTTTTATTTTTAACCCAGAAATAATATAAGTTACTAAAACTTTGCAGAATACTATCATATTTCTTTTTTAATACATACGTATCGTCGTTGTACTTTGGTGCTCCACTGATACCATCTATTAAACCTTCTTCAGTATCAGCTATTTCTCTCCATTCTGAAGGACTTATATCACTTTCTATCCATTCGTATACATCAATAGAACTGCCTGCAAATTGTTTGTTCCAAGTGTTTGTTTGATAGGTTGCAGTCCCTTGATAAGGATTTCTAAATCTTGCAGTCGAAATATCCCACCACAGTTGCCCTACTTGATCTTGGCCCCACGACTTAAACACATCTACTGTTACAGAATCATTTTCGTCAACATTTGTATATATTGCTGGATCCCATTTTGTTTTATAACGTAATTCTTGTTCAGCAGGGCCTGCAATTTTTCCTTGTATTGGATCTATTATATCAATATAGTCTATAAATTCTTTACTTGTTTTATCATACAAAAACGGTCCTTTAAATTTTGAAACATTAACAACAGGTAGTCCTTCTCTGTGTTTAGTCCAATTGTTTATGCCACTCCATTTAAGATCTACAATTGTATTATTGTTTTGGGAATAAACATGATACCCGTTAACTTTGTATTTTTTACTAATATCAATACCGTTACTAATTATTCCAGCATACATAAATTCGTCTGCAATATTTTCAAACAAATATAAATTACCTACATCTGTTTGCGTTTCGATAAAAGATGTAAAGTTGTTATCAAAATATGTTCCGTCTGTAAATTTTCTTGTTATAGTTTTATTACCGTATATACTAGATATTAATAAGTTACTTCCAATGAACTGTATATTTTTTCCAAATGCTTCACTAGCCTCGTCCTGTGGACTAGTGATTGTATGTGTTTTTACCCATACACCGGCAGTGTACTTATAAACTTTTACAAGTCCTCCATCAATAACTGTAGAACCATCTGCATTTTCTCTATGAAATCCAATTGCTAGTTGCTTACCATCTGCACTTAAATCAAAACTATGTTTATAGTCGTCGTCTAAAATGCGTTCCATCCACTCAGCAGTATCTTCGTTAGTAACAACAGATAAGCTACTTTGATATCTATAAGCGTTATTATGATATCTATAAAAAGCAATCTCATCGTCAATTGAAATAGAGGTACTACTATCGTCAGTTGTTACATAAACTGCAATTAGTTGACCATCTTCTGATATTCTATAATCATTACCAAAGTCGTTGAATACTGTTTGAAGTTGACTATCAGTTCCCGCAGAAATAGCTCTTGGAATATATCCTGTGTAATCTATATCATTATCAATTGTTGTCCATTGTGCAGCATTGAATGCACTTTGACTTATATTAGTTGTTGCAGCATACAGTTGATTGTTTTCTAATACAATATCACCAATATAATAATCTGCATTAATATTAAACGCCCCTCTAAAGTCTTTATCTAAACTTACTTCCCAATCGTATGTTATGTTATTTTCTGTGCCGTTTTTAACAAATATAATTTTGTCTGATGCACCTACACAAAGTACATACATATCATTAAAATATGCAAACTGTAAGGTACTGCCTACGCCGTCAAACCCCATAGGAATAACAAAACGTTTTTGTATAGGATATACACCTGGTTCTGATCTTTCATAAACTGTTACGTATCCTATGCCATCAAATAATGTTCCTCCATTAGGAACAACAGGTATACTGTTAGTAAAAGTCCAATTACTATTGCTAGACAATGGTTCATTTGCAGGACGACCTGCACCGACTACTATTCTTGTTTCTGGTACTATCCAGTACTCAAATCCTTCAATCGTCCAATAACCAGTTTGCGATGGTGGAAAAGAATAGTTCGCAGGAACGCCTGGCAGATCTCTTGCATCAAAAATGAATAACTGACTAATATCGTTAGTAGGTGTGTAAACACTTGACTCTTGCATAAATCCTGCATCTCTATCTACAACACCTGATCGTTTTCTTATAATGCGAGTACTATCAGCATAATTCGAACCTAAACTTAAAGTTTGATTAGGTGAGGATATATTCCAATTTACATATAATGTTTGTGTTTGAAATCCTGCATCCCATTCTGCATATACAACATCAAGTAGCGCACCAGTATTAGCATCTTCTAGTATATCACCTTCTTGTAACGCATGTGTGCCAACTGCATCAGTTTGTATTTGTACTTTTAAATACCCATCAATATATTGAACTACAGTATGATCATTTTCAAAAATTGGTTGGTTAATATGATCAACCAATCCAAAGTTACCCCAGTCGTTAGTTTGTAAGAAAGTATTTTCAGCTAATCGTATTTGCTGCCCGATAAGTGTATAATTAGGTGCAGTTGGTCCTAATCTTATAAACCATTTAGATGAAAAGTCTGTTGTGTTAACTACTAGTGAATTATCAGGAAAATCGAAATGACCTATTAAAGAAATTTTGTCATTTCCGTTTGCAATAGTGCCTTTAACACCAACATCATATCCTATATTATAATATGAATCATAACTTCCTGAATATCCACTTTGTCTTATATCTTTTATTATAAGTCCAGGAGCATTATCTACAATTACATCCCTAAATAAGACTGTACTAGGTAAATCTATTTTCCAATATCCGCCTAAGTCATCATGAATATTATTAGGTGTTTCGTATACATAGTCTCCTATTTCTATACCAGTAGCAAGTGATAAAGAACCTGTAGCTGTAAATATACCAGATGTATTATTCAGGTACATTATATAACCATTACCGTCTGGATAAAGATAAACAATTGTGCCTTCACCGGTACTAGTCTCTACTACATCTCCAACTGTTGGTGTGTTAAGTGCAAGATTGACAGATATAATCATATCTACTTTATCTGCAATTATATGTTCGTCAGTAATTACAGATCCGTCTAATCCTGCTACAGTATCTTCAAAAGGCTGTCTTGAAAGCAAAGGATTTATATGTGATACACTATACTGATTCCAAACTAAGCTAAGTGTGCTACCTACAAATACTGCATCGTATTCGGCTTTAGTAGCTCTTATTAGAAAGTGATCACCCAATGTATTTGTCTTTGGATAATTTGCAGCAAGTAATATATTTGGCTCAGTACTGTCGTCTAAATTATCTTTTACATTTGGATATGATACAAAACTACTGTAATTTTGGCTGCCAATTTCAGGTAATGTATCTTTTACTGCTACCCAGTATGAATCATTATGACTTACAATAGACCCAACACTGTATGCAGTTGAATTATTCCAGGGGCCAATTAAATTTGTTTTTATTTCTGTTGCATCTGGACTACCAACAGCTATGTATTTTTCATCAGGTGATATTGCAACAGCTTTGCCAAACCCACTACCGTTAGATAGTCCGCTTTGGTTCTCAATAATACCTTCTAATTCCATACCTATTGAGTCGGTACCCCTTGCGTAAATTTCAATTTGATTTTTATTAGGAGAACCTACAACTTTAATAGTATTACGTTTGTTTGTATCAAAGTCGCTTGCCCAGCCAGCAGTTGCTTCTTCATTTTCGTATGTCCAAACATTTTTGTAATTTCCTAGCTCACGTTTATATACAGCCCAGTTATTGTTTACATTATCAACCCATATTGTTGCATCTTGTAAATCTGTTCCCATTGCAGTTGCCAAAGCAGATATTGTTTCGTATCTATGCGATACAAAAATTCTTATTGGAAGTAACTCTATATTATTATCGTCTAGCGGATCAATAAAGACCTTATTGTTTTCAACTTTACGAACTGTTCTTATAATTTCAGTACTATCAGTT